>ERZ1673743.698-NODE-698-length-46132-cov-10.036222_pt1 | contig 46132 bp, 42 predicted proteins | sample MGYA00580197_ERZ1673743 | MGnify/ENA primary metagenome ERZ1673743 (study PRJEB41218, sample SAMN15661795) | gut metagenome | host: Homo sapiens | place: Canada: London | collected 2015-08-20/2019-03-30 | study: EMG produced TPA metagenomics assembly of...
GGTTTTTTACAAGAAGTCATAGTTCGTGATACATCAACAATGACAAAGCTTTCGACTGTAGATGAAACTCAAGCTCTTGCTATTGGAACATATTCCATTTCCACTCCAGACGAACTTGCAAAGTTGGCAAGAATGACTAATACAGGTTTTGTATCATCAGGGTGTGAATTTGTCCTTGCAAATGACATCGACCTAAGTGTATATTCAACAGACGATGGCTGGATTCCAATAGGAAATAATAGCTTTGCCTTTTCTGCTGTTTTTGATGCTAATGGCTATCAAATTAGTAATTTATATATAAGTAGATTAAATGATAACTATCAAGGCTTATTTGGAAAAATAGAAACTTGTAATATAAAAAATTTAGTATTAACGAATTGTGATGTTAGTGGTAAAGATAATATCGGTTTATTAGCTGGCTTTGCAGGGCATACGAATATTACAAATTGTGTAGTTTCAGGAGATATAAAAGGAGAAAATTATATAGGAGGTATGGTAGGGTCAGGAGGATACCTTACTTCTGATTTTATATATCTAAATGTTAATATAAGTGGAGAAGAAACTGTTGGTGGAGCTGTTGGATTCAATAATTATTCCTCTATTTCTAATACAGCTATAAAGGGCTGTGTAGACGCTATTAATAAAGTTGGTGGAGCTATTGGCGTCTCTAATGGTACCAATCATACCTTAAATATTAATTGTACAGCTTTTATATTAGGCAAAGAGTCTGTCGGTGGTATTATGGGAATAGCTGCAAATTGGATATATGAATTAGAAAATTGCTATTTTGCCGGAAAAATTAAGGGCGATAGTAAGGTCGCAGCTATGATTGGTTATGCTGAGGGTTGTTCTGATTCAAGTATAAAAACTTGTATTGTAGAGGGTGAGATACTAGGAGCAGTTTCTGTTGGAATTTTTATCGGGGCTAGTAGTAATAGTGCAAATTTCAGCTTAATAGATTCGTTTTACTATAGTCAAAAAACAGGATTTTGTTTGTCTGGTGATACCGTTATAAAAACTGTAGAAAATTGTGTTGACATAACTATTCCTACTGAATATTATCTTCAGGTTGGAATAAATTCAGATTCCAAAAGTTCAAGCATAACTTTAACTACTTATGTTGATTTTTCAGCGTTGTCAAGTCTTTTACAAACTCGTATTGAAGATGAAAGTGTTCTCAAGCAAATAGATACACTTGTAAACCAGGTTTCTCTGAAGCAAACAGAAATAGGAACTGCTCAAAACCGTTTAGCAAGCGTACTAGAAGAAATTTCGATTAAATATGATAATCTTGTGTCTTCACGTTCAACGATACAGGATGCTGATATAGCCGAAGAGAGTAGTGCATATATCAGAAATCAAATTTTACAGCAAGCTGCTGCTACTCTTCTTGCGACAGCTAATCAAACGCCATCAATAGCGTTACAATTATTGTAGGTATAATATTGAAAATATTTTTAAAATTCCCTCTTGAAATAAAATTTTGTTAGCAATATAACGGTATTTGGTAAAATTACAATTTTGGGAATATAAGTAGTTATGGAAATTTATTTTTTAGCATTAGGAATGCTGCTTATTGGAGCTTTGCTTTCAATAGTGGTGAAAGAGCAATGGAAATTTAAAGTTTGCTCTATTTTTTCTTTTTTATCAGCCCTGACAATGATGTTACCGGCTGTTGCAGTTTTGATTAAAGGTATTCCGCTTATCAAAACTGTTGAATTATCTCCTATTACAGGAAATGTAGATTTCATTATAGATCCCCTTACAGCTTTCTTTTTGATTGTAATTTCAATCATGAGCTTTCTCGGGGTTCTTTATGCAAACGGGTATATGAAACCTTACCTTAATAAAGGTATGAATGTTTCATCACACTGTTTCTTTTTAATGATGTTAATCGCGTCAATGACTATGGTTGTTACGGTTCAAAATGCATTATTCTTCCTTATTGTTTGGGAGATAATGTCATTATCTTCTTTCTTCCTTGTTATATTTGAAGGAGAAAAGAAAGAAGTTTTGAAAGCCGGTATTAAATATTTAGTTTACATGCACTTATCAGTCATATTTATTATGGCAGCATTTATTCTATTAAATATAAAAACCAGCAGCTTGAATTTTGGAGCATATGCTTATTATCTGCATAATGATGCTTCAATGGCAAATCTAATATTCCTGCTTGCATTTGTCGGCTTCGGCATCAAAGCAGGTTTTGTACCGTTTCATAACTGGCTTCCGGATGCGCACCCTGCTGCACCGAGCCATGTATCAGGTATTATGTCCGGTGTTATGATTAAAACCGGTATTTATGGTATTTTGAGATTTCTTTTATTTGTCGGTACGCCGTCAAAAATGATTTCTTATACAGTATTAACAATAGCTGTTATTTCTGCTTTGTACGGTGTTTTGTACGCAGTAACACAGCAGGATTTAAAAAGGCTTCTTGCATATTCAAGTATTGAAAATATTGCCATTATCGGTATTGGTATCGGTGTTGGTATGCTCGGCTTAACTTACGGAAATCCTTATGTGGCTGTTTTAGGCTTTGCTGGCGGTATTCTCCATATATTAAACCACTCAATATTCAAAGAATTAATGTTCTTTGCAGCAGGAAGTGTTTATTTAAAGACTCATACAAGAAATATGGAGCTTTTAGGCGGATTGATGAAAAAAATGCCTTATACTGGTCTATTATTTATTGTTGGTTCTATCGCAATCTGCGGATTACCTCCGTTTAACGGATTTATTGGTGAATTTCTAATTTATGCGGGTATGATAATGGGTATTCCTGCTTCAGAAATCAGCCTGTTTCTGGTGCTGATTCTTTCAATTGCTGCTCTGGGTATGGTTGGTACAATGGCAATGTTGTGCTTTACAAAGGCAGCTGGTATTACTTTCCTTGGTAATCCTAGAACTGAATGCGTTGAACATGTAAATGAAGATGTGCCGAGGGTTATGCTTATTCCTATGGTAATACTTGCCTTTCTGGCATTCTTTATCGGAATGTTCCCTCAGTACTTTATATCAATAGTAATGTGGCCTGTATCAATGTTGGTTAATGTTGATAAATATGCAGCTAATCCGGCTCTGGATGAAGTATTTAAGAATACATTCGGCTTGATTCTATCTGATTTCAGCTGGTTCTTCTTAATATTCTTTGCAGTTGTAGCTGTTATGTTCATTGTAAAACTTATCGTGAACAGAAAAGCTAGAATTAGCAATACCTGGGGCTGCGGATACAACAGGCTTAATAACCACGTACAATACACAGGTTCTTCTTATGCAAATTTATTTATTTCAACATTGAAACCTTTATTCAAAAGAGTTTCACATATTAAGAAACCCAAGGAACTATTCCCTAAGGAAGCTTATTATGAACTTGAAATAGAGGACATAGAAGAAGCTTATATTGTAAAACCTCTTGTAATGTGGGATGAAAAATTTCTTACCAAGTTCGAGAGAATTCAGAATGGTAATATCCAGCAGTACATTCTGTTCGGTTTAATCTTTCTGATATTGGCAATAATCGGTATGATTTATTTTGGGGGTTAGAAATGACTATCTTTTGTATAAATATAATAATACTCTTGTTTGTACCATTTTTGATGATTGGTGTAATCAAGAAAACAAAAGCCTTCTGGGCAGGCAGAAAGGGTGTAAGCATCTGGCAGCCGCTATGGGACTTTATAAGATTGATGAAGAAACAGGCAGTTATAAGTGAAACAACTTCTTGGGTATTTAAATTTGCGCCGGTAGTTGGGTTTGCATCTGTAATTTTTGCATCACTCTTTGTTCCATTGACTTTCGGAAGTCCTATAATTAATGTTCCGTTTGCATTTGTAATATTCTCGTATGTTCTCGGACTTGGCAAATTCTTTTCTCTGCTTTCAGCATTAGATACAGGAAGCAGTTTTGAAGGAATGGGGGCTTCTAGAGAAGCATGTTTCTCTACAATAGTTGAGCCGGCATTCTTTATTGCCCTGGGTTCTATTGCAGCCTTGACTCAAAACTATACATTTGAAAGCTTCAAGCTCATTCTTCAAAATGCAGGCGGTTATGGAATATTAATTATTATTCTAGCTGCGGTAACTCTGTTTATAATGCTGCTCATTGAAGGGTGCAGGGTGCCGGTTGATGATCCTACTACTCACCTTGAGCTGACTATGATTCACGAAGTTATGATTTTGGACAACTCTGGAAAAGATTTAGGACTAATTACCTGGGCTTCTGCAATTAAGATGTTTATTTTTGAGGCATTGATTGCAAATCTTATAATTCCGGCTTCACTCGGAGGCTGGGAAACATTACTTGCTTTCTTAGCTATTATATTTGTTCTTTCTATCGTAATCGGTACGGTAGAATCTTCAATGGCAAGATTTAGAATGACACATGTGTTTGAGTTTATATTTATTATGTCAATCACTGCGTTAATTATATTAGCTCTGGTAACATATAGAGTTTACGGCGGCTAGGAGGTAGGGGTAAATGAAAATGGTTGAATTTATAACTACAGGTATATAGGAAAAACATCATGGAAAATATATTTATAATTTTATTAGGTTTATCAATGATATACATAGCTTCAACAAGCCGCTTGGCAGCTCATGTCAATATGCTTATTATTCAAGGCTGGCTGTTGTTCTTTGTATGCTTGTCCGGTATTGCTAAAGAACCGTCCGGACTGGAATCTATTATGGCAAGTATGCCTCATATAATCGGATTTTTATTTATTGTTATAGAAACTTTAATAGTAAAAGCGTTGGTTATTCCGATATTTTTGAAAAAGGTGGTTAAAAAGACTCACGCGCACAGAGATACGGATGCAAATATTCCTCACTTTTACTGTTTAGTTATATCAAGCGTAATTTTATTTGCAGGATTTTTGATTGCTAATATTAATACTCCGGCATTTAAGCTTGTTTCTCCAATGTATTTTGGTGTTTCAAGCGCAATGATTATAATAAGCCTGTGGCTGATTACAATTAAACATAAAGTTTTATCAAATGTAATTGGTTTTATAACAATGGAAAACGGAATATTTCTTTTATCATTATCAGTGGCTAAAGAAATGCCGATTATTGTTAACCTTGGCGTATTGCTTGATATATTTATTGCCGTATTCATTTTAGGTATGCTTGTCAAAGAGATTAATAATGAATTCGACGACTTGGAAGTTTCACAATTATCAGATTTGAAGGATTACGAGTACAATGATTAATTTAATTTTATTATTTCCGCTAATTGCGTGTTTGATACTGTTTATATTTAAAAACAAATTTTTAAATAATTTGATGATTAATATATATGCAGTTATGCATTTTATCGTATCATTGGCATTTTGTATGGGGAGGGATTTCCTGCCAATGATAAAACCCTGCAAGTTCTTTGCAGTAGATGATACAAATAAAATATTTTTAATGGTTATGTCAATTGTTTTTCTGGCTGTTGCTGTTTATAATAACGGATATCTTAAAAACGACAGTTCTTTAACCAGAAAATTAAGACATTATACATATATGGTTTTGTTCTTTGTATTTTCAATGACCGGTGCAATATTAAGCTCAAATCTTGGCGCTGCGTGGGTATTCATAGAAGGAACAACACTGGCCAGTGCATATTTGATATATTTCCACAAAACTAAGCATTCTATTGAAGCGGCTTGGAAATATGTATTTATTTGTTCAATTGGTATTGCTCTTGCTTTTGTAGGAATTATTCTTCTCACAATTGCAACAGGAAATTTAAACTCTTTATTCTATAACCAATTGTATGACAATGCAGCTTTGTTTAACCAGTTCTGGCTAAAGCTTTCATTTGTGTTCATACTGTTTGGTATTGGTACAAAAATGGGGCTTGCACCGGTGCATTTCTGGCTTCCCGACGCACACGCCGAAGCACCTTCGCCGATATCAGCTTTGTTATCTGCAACACTTTTGAACTCGGCATTTTTAATGATAGTAAATGTATTTAGAGTAATGGTTCTGGCTGGATGTGCTGATTACGCAAGGATTATGCTTCTGGTAATGGGATTTATCTCATTGTTTGTAACAGCTGTATTTGTTTATCATATAAATAATTACAAAAGAATGCTGGCTTATTCTTCAATCGAAAATATGGGTATTCTTGCTATAGGAACTGCATTAGGCGGAGTAGGTATGCTTGCTGCTATGATTCATTTAATCGGACATTCTCTGATTAAAGCTTCTTTCTTCCTTACTTCCGGAAATATATTGGAACTTTATGGAACAAAGAAAATAAAATCTGTAACAGGAATTATGAAACATGATAGAAAAACTGGCTGGTTGTGGGTTGCTTCTTTCCTTGGTATTGCAGCATTCCCGCCGTCTGTACTGTTCATAAGCGAATTTTTAATGGTTAAGACAATGTTTTTAAAAGAACATTATGTTTTATGCGCATTATTCTTGCTACTGTTAACAATTATTCTTTTTGGACTTGGAAAGGCTGTTATCAAAATGGCATTTTCATCCGGTAAAAACGAGCATTCTGCGGAAGCCGAGAATAAAAAACTTTCTTGGACAATGTATGCTCCTCAAATAATAATGCTTATATTAGCATTTGTTATCGGTATTTATATGCCGCAAGGGCTTATAAAAATGATAATTTTTGCTGTAAAAGGTTTTTAGTGCTGCGCACGTAGACATTTTTTAAAAAGAAGGTAACTATGAATTGGATAATAACTGAAAACAATAAGAAAATAAATGCTTTTGATATTCCGACAATTTCAATCGAAGAGATAAAAGCGGATGTTGAAAAAATGAAAATGCGTGTAGTTGGTTTCTTCGGAAAACAAGAATTTAATAATGTGAGACTATACGTTGTTATGGCTGATGATAAGATAGGTAAACTTTATGTGACATCATCTCTGTTTACACCGGATGTAAAATCATATGAATCGTTTACTCAGAAATTTCCGGCATTTCATATCTTTGAAAGAGAGTTCTATGAAGAGTTTGGAATAGAACCTCTTAATCACCCCTGGCTGAAGCCGGTTCGAAACAATCAGGATGCTTACCCGTTTTTTGAAATGGAGGGAGAAGATATCCATCAGGTTGCTGTAGGACCAATTCACGCAGGTGTAATTGAACCGGGGCACTTCAGATTTATGTGTCAGGGTGAAAAAGTGTATGATTTGGAGATTATGCTCGGCTACCAGCATAGAGGAGTGGAAGAACTTTTCTTAAAAGGTAAAGGATATAACAATCGGCTTGCAGAATCTGTTTGCGGTGATTCTGTAATTGGTTATAATATGGCATATTCTCAGGCAATGGAAACTTTATCGGATACGCCAGTTTCTTCAAAGGCTCAAATAATTAGACGTGTTGCTCTGGAAATGGAGAGAATTGCAATACATATCGGTGATATGGGGGCAATTGCCGGAGATATGGCTTATTTAATGGGGGCTTCAATTTTTGGTATAACAAGAACTCTTGTTATTAATACAATGCTTGAAATCTCTGGAAGCCGTTTTGGCAGAGGGTTAATTAATGTCGGCGGTGTAAACTTCGATATTGATGAGGCTTTGTCTAAAAAGATTATAGATATGCTTGACGGTGTTGCAAAAACTGTTGACAGAACTACAAAAGTTATGCTGAAAACTCCTTCCTGTATATCAAGAATGGAAAGAACCGGTGTTGTATCAACAGAAACAGCACAGGCTCTCGGCGTAGTAGGTATGGCAGCGCGTTCATCAGGGGTTGATATTGATACAAGATTCGATTTTAACGATAAATGGTATACCTCTCTTGATGTTGTTAAACCTTTTAAAGCAACAGGTGATGTGCATTCAAGATTTAAACTCCGCTATAAAGAGATTAAACAATCTATGCAGATTGTTAAAAAACTTTTAGACAAGCTTAAGGAGTTCAGAAATGAGCAGATTTTAACAAATCCAAACAAAACTCTTGCTCCAAATGCTTTTGCTATTTCAATGACTGAAGGATGGAGAGGCGAGATTGTTCATATTGCTTTAACAGGTGCTAATGGTGAACTTTTAAGATACAAGATGAAAGATCCATCATTCAACAATTGGTATATGCTTGCAATGGCTGTGAGAAATAATGGAGTTTCTGACTTCCCGCTCTGTAACAAGAGTTTTAACTTGTCATATTGTGGTAATGATTTATAAAAAGGAAGATAAAAATGTTTGATATAATTAAATTAAAATATTTTCAGGGAAATCAATTCATACCGGATATTCCAAATGCGCCAATGCGCAGTCAATTTAGAGGTTTCCCAATCTTAAAACAATGCGGTGATGTTGACGAAAGTGTCTGCCCTACAGGTGCATTGAAAGCCAATCCTTTGTCTATTGATATGGGCAAATGTACGCTTTGCGGTGCTTGTAAATGTCAGTCTGTACAATTCAGCAACTATTATAAATTGTCGTCAACAGACAGAAATAAACTTGTTATTACAGAAAATATGACGCCGGAAGAATTCGAAAAAGCTGCAATAACAGCAAGAAAAGAGATTCGACGAGTTTTTTCAAAATCATTAAAGCTCAGACAGGTTTCAGCTGCAGGATGCAACGGATGTGAAATGGAATTAAACGCGTGCTCAAACTGCAACTTTGATATGGGAAGGTTTGGTATTGATTTTGTAGCTTCTCCTCGTCACGCTGATGGAATTGTAATAACAGGACCTATTTCAGAGAATATGGCTTATGCTCTTGAAGACTGCTATAAATCTACTCCTGACCCTAAAATAGTAATACTGGCAGGAGCTTGCGCAATTTCTGGCGGTGTTTTCCAAAATTCTTCTAAACTAAATAGAGAATTTTTGGAAAAATATCCGATAGATTTGTACATACCAGGGTGCCCTGTTCACCCGCTTACATTTATAAACGGGGTTTTAGATTTTATAACCAAAAAATAACCGGAAGAGCTCTGATTTTCAGAGCTCTTTTTATAATCCAAAATATAGTTTGTTTAACTCTGCAACAGTTGTTGCACCTGGTCTTAGTTCTTCCAACTGTGCTCTTTGGGTATCTTGAGCAGCCTCAAGAGGCTGAACCTGCAAATTCTGCTTTTGTTCTTCCTCCTGTCTTGTTTGAATTTTTTGAATTAATTCTGTCTTCGCCTGTTCAAGCTTAGTTTTGTCAATACTTTTATTCCCGCTTGGAGCAATTCCAAGTTTCATTAACTCCTGAAGTATTCTTAAATACTCAGGATCAGAATAGGCTGAATGTATTGCTTGAACGGCTGCTACCAATTTAGAACTCCTTTTAGCTTCTAATTATATAATTCCACCATTAGACTTATTTATAACTTTCATACGCTAATATCTTTACAAAAATTCATAAACGAGTTAAAATATATAATGTTACGTTAATATTTTGTTACAAACTGGCAATAAAATTTGTTTTGGGTTTTTAATTAAAATATAATGTCAGGTGTACTAATATTACAACCCAATAATCTAACTTAGGAATACGGAAATTATGAAGAAACAAATAAGCTATTTGCTCACCGTTTTATGCCTTTTGTCTGTAAATAAGGCATTTGCAGACCCTATGGCTGGAACAGTTTTGCCGGCTCAGGTTCAATCAGAACTCGGCGGATATAACCCCGGAGCATATAATACTACTGAATTGCAAAATATTAACCATTATCAAATTGATAGAAGTTATATTCAGTCATTTGATGATGTAAGTAAAGATGAACAGATTTATGATGCTTCAATAGAAGAAAATCAAGCTAGAGAGGGTGTATTATACAATCCTCACTTTTTACTTCAAAAAATAAATTTTGAAGGTAATACAAAAATACCTTCAGAAGAACTAGAAAAACTAGGTCTTGAAGTTCTAGGAGAAGATGTTTTCTTTGATGAACTGCTGGAAGTATGTCAGAAAGTAACAAATTATTATAGAGCAAAAGGCTACCTTACATCTTATGCAACAGTTCCTCCTCAGAGAATTGTTGATGGTGTTGCGACAATAAGAATTGTTGAAAGTAAAGTCGGCGAAATGAATATTGAAGGCGAAAAATGGACCAGAGAATGGTACTTGCGCCACATTATTATGGGTAAAGCAGGGCTTAGAGAAGGTGATGTGTTCAATGCTAAAAACCTTCAAAGAGCAATGAAAGAAATTAACAAGGAAGATTATGTTCAAGTGCAGACTGAAGTTGAAAGACAGGCAGAAGGCGATGAGAACACTACAATCACCTTGAATGTAAGAGATAGATTCCCTGTTAATCTTAATTTCTCCTATGATGACTACGGCCGTTCTTATACCGGCTCTCAAAGAGTTTCATTCCTTGTAGGTATGGACAACCTTACAGGTTTAGGTGATAAAATCTACGGCGGTACTATTCTTTCATCCGGTGCAACAGGCTGGATGGCTGGATACTCATTACCGGTATCTTCATATGGAACAAGATTGTCTTTCGATTTTTCTGACTCTCATGTTAGACTGGGCGGACCTTACAAAAACTTAAATGTTAAAGGTAACGCACAAAGCTATTTCTTTAAATTAACACAGCCTATTATACAAACTGCTAAATCAGATTTGATATTCTATACAGGTTATGACTATGTAAATGCAAATACATCAGCAAATATTGCAGGCAATCCTTTAAGATTATCAAATTATAACTTGAATGTATGGCGTTCCGGATTATATGGTATGACTGATGATAACTACGGACGTTGGTTAGGAAATTTAGGTGTTGACTTCGGTATGGGCGGTGATGGTCACGGTGCAATACAGGATACTACATTCTTTAAAGTTACAGCAGGTGCTACCCGTGTTCAAAGACTATTTGGCAGAAGTATGGGTATTGTAAGAGTAAATGGTCAGTACTCTCCAAATAAATTGTTTGCAGCTGAACAAATGCAGATGGGCGGCCCTTATACATTAAGAGGTTACCAGCCGGCTGAATTAATCGGTGATTACGGTGTGACCGGTACTGTTGAATATAGATTTCCTGTTCCATTCCTCGATAGAATTCTCCCAAGGGTAGATGAAAGATTGAAACTTGCAGTATTCTATGATTGGGGCTGGTTAGGTGAAAACGGCGGTATTTATAATTATCCTCAACAGTTCTTGCATTCAGTAGGTTTTGGTACATACGTAAACTTTACAGACTGGCTTACAGCACAGATCGGTGTAGGTTTCCCTCTCGGAAGAGATTATAACGAAAACACCGCAAGGTTTTACTTCAGTGTTAACTCTGACTTAGACAGATTAATTCCTTTGAGAAACCCTGAAAAATTATAAAATAAAAAATAACCGGATAATAAATCCGGTTATTTTTTATCTGAATATTGTCTGCTCTCTATCTGGGCCGACACTTATAATTCCTATTGGGGCTCCGATTAAATCTTCTACCTTTTCAATGTATTTTTTTGCATTCTCCGGCAAATCTTCATATTTTCTAATGCTGCTGATTGGAGTTTTCCAGCCGGGCACTGTTTCATAGATAGGTTCTAAATACTTATGAATAAATACATCTGTAGGATAAGTCGTATACACCTTATCATTTCTACAGTCTTTGTAAGCAGTGCAGATTTTAATCTCATCAAAAGTGTCAAATACATCAATTTTGGTAAGTGCAACTTTAGTTATGCCGCCGACTAAAACAGCATATTTCATAATAACAGAGTCAAACCAGCCGCATCTTCTAGGGCGGCCTGTGGTAACCCCGAATTCGTGACCAATATCCTGAATCATTTTTCCTGTTTCGTCGGTTAATTCTGTAACAAAAGGTCCTTCACCAACTCTAGTTACATATGCTTTTGAAACCCCTACTACTTCCTTTATCATTGCAGGGCCATAGCCGCTTCCAACGGCAGCTCCGCCTCCAATAGGGTTTGAACTTGTTACAAATGGATAAGTACCATAATCAACATCAAGCATAACACCTTGAGCGCCTTCAAAAAGGATTTTCTTGTCTTTATAGCGGTTTAATAAATCCTGCCAATCAAAGCATACATATGGCTTAAAGAGTTCGGCATACTTTTCGCATAATGAAAGAATGCAATCACGCGTATATTCTTCTAATCCATAAACATTTTTCAGCATCTTATTTTTTATCGGAAGAATCATGTCTATTTTTTCATTAAGTGCCTCAAAAGAATATAAATCTTGAATTTTAAAACCAATTCTAGCGGCCTTATCTGTATATGTCGGTCCAATGCCTTTCTTGGTTGTTCCAATTTTACCCTTACCCGAGTGAGCTTCGCTGTAACCGTCAATTTCTATATGATAAGGCATTGTAATAGAGGCCAGAGGTGATATTTTTAGATTTTTGAAATCAACTCCCTCAGCCTTAAGCTCATTAAGCTCCCTTTCAAAAGATTCCGGATGTATAACCGTTCCAGCTCCAATAAAACAGATTGTTTTATCATATAATATTCCAGAAGGTATCATGTGAAATTTATATGTTTTCCCCCCCGCTACAACTGTATGACCGGCATTACATCCGCCTTGATATCTAATGATTAAATCTGCTTTCTCCGCAAGCAAGTCTGTAATCTTCGCTTTCCCCTCGTCACCCCATTGGGCGCCGATAACGACAGTATTTTCCATTAATTTTTTCTCCTAATATAAAAAGCCGGTATAAATCCGGCTTTGCTAATTTCTATCCATTGTTACTCTGCGCTTGTTTCGCCTTTGCTTGTTTGGCTTGAACATCAAGCATAGAATTATGTGCCATCATATAAACCGAGCATATCTTATAGTTTTTCAGATACCATGCGCAGTTTTCTTGCATACAAACAATTTCTACCTGTGAGCCAACGCTCATTAGAGGACATAAAGGTATTGCTTTTTCTTGATCACGAGGTGCCATTAATTATCTCCTATATTATTACTTCGCCATTTTTAATAAATTGCAGTTTTCACTGCGTTTTTTTTCTTGATCTTTATAAATCTTTGTTCTATTAATAACTTCGTCAAAGTCTATTTCATGTGCATTAAAATCCGGTCCATCAACGCAGGCAAATTTAGTTTTTCCGCCAACCGTCACCCTGCAAGCTCCGCACATACCTGTGCCGTCAACCATGATAGGGTTCATGCTTGCTTCTGTATAAATTCCTTTATCTCTGGTCAAATCAGCGACTGCACGCATCATTGGCATTGGTCCAACTGCAATGGCATAATCAATCTTTTCAGATTTAATAAGCCTATCTAAAACTTGTGTGACAAATCCTTTTTCACCTAAAGATCCGTCATCTGTCGTTATAAATAATTCTGTGCATGCATCTTTCATTTTATCCTGCCAGAATATCAATTCTTTATTTCTGGCACCCATAATCATATAAACCTTGTTACCAGCTTCTTTAAAAGCTTTGGCAATAAGATAGCAGGGTGCAGCGCCATAGCCTCCGGCCAGACAAACAACAGTGCCATACTTTTCAATATGTGTAGGCTGTCCAAGAGGACCTACTATATCAACGAGTTCATCGCCTTCATTAAGAGCAGCAAGTTTTTTAGTTGAGTAGCCTACTGCCATAAAAACAAGTGTAAGCTCTCCGGTTTCTTTATTAGCATCAGCGATTGTTAGCGGTACTCTTTCCCCATTCTCTTCTGCTCTAAAAATAATAAACTGGCCAGCTTTGGCGTTACGTACGACAAAAGGCGCATCAATAGTTATTTCATACTGATTAGGACATAATTCTCTCTTTGATAATATTTTGTAGCCCATCTAACTAAGCTCCTCTTTCACATAGTATATTACCACAAATATGCTGTTCACTCAATAGACTAAAAAAAAACCTTTCTTCAAAAGAAAGGTTTTGGAATCTTTTTAAATTAATTCCTCATGTGTAGAAGGTTAGTGTGTAGGTTGTATGAAAGGTTTATATTATGAATTCGTTTTGTATATATATAAAGTATAAAACTTATGTAAAATTTCATAAACTATTAAATATTGTTACATAACTTTACAAATTACATGTTAAAAAAGCCGCAATAATATATCTCGGCCTTTTTTTATTATTTCTATGGTATATATACTAAATTAGACAATTTATCATGCAGCATTCTTAATTTATAATCATTATTATTTGCTTTCTTTAAAGCTTTTTTTAGTGTTTTATTAGATTTAGCTTTGGTTGCAGGCTCTCTTCGAAGTAACACATCTATGTAATTATTAATATTTTTTATTACTTAAACTTTTGATAAATCTTATTATTGCGTTAGCTTAATTTGATTTTTTACATTTTTTTTTCTAGATTGAAAGTAAGAACATCAGGATTGCTGCGACAGTGAATTTCTTGTAAATTAAATAAATTTTTTATTAGTTGATTTCCTTTATAGTCACGGTCAAACTTTAAATTTATAGCATTTTTTGTCCGACATTTAAATCAAAAGTATGTGAAATAGCCCTTGGCTTTGATGTGAACATTCAATACCCTTTATTGTTAGTAAGTTTGTAAAATAGGTATTCTGGTAGTTGCTTAGCAACAGGGGATAAATTTGTTGGTATCATATTTTTCTCCTTTCACACGAGGCGTTTTTATTCCGATAAAAAACGTGAAGGTTCTGAATTGATTAATTTTTACAATATTGTTACATTTGTTAACAAAACTTTTGGGTAATCCAAGGGGTTGATTTTTGTTTTTTAGCATTTAATAATAGAGTGTAAGAAAATTTATCGCGGGATGGAGCAGTCTGGTAGCTCGTCGGGCTCATAACCCGAAGGTCGTTGGTTCAAATCCAGCTCCCGCAACCATTTGATATAACAGGCTTTTAGTGATTTACTAAAAGCCTGTTTTTTATGAAAAACAACACATTTAGCAACACAACAAAATGAGATGAATTGAAAAATTATAACAAAATTCGTGAAATTGAATAAGCAATGTAACGATTTTAAAAATCCACCCCGTACAGCCCCTCTCATTGTGTGATATTCTTTCTTGGTCGTAGACACAAATTTTCGGCTGTGAGATTTTTCTCGGTTTACAAAACCCCGCCGGTAAAAATTTCAGATGAGTGCATTTCTCGGTTGATGATGAAATGTTTTAGGGCGGTGAGGTATAAAGTTACCAGAGTATTATTTTAATAAAAATGTCCGTACATATTTATGTGCTAGTGATAATTCGTCTTGATTTAGTTTATCGAGCATTGAGATTAAGTCTAATTTTAGGTCGGCGGTTTCTTGCAGGTGGTAAAATTCAAATAAGTCTTTAGGCTCAACTTCTAAAGATGTAGCAAGTCTTTCTATTAAATCGGCAGAAGGGAAATTTTTACCACTCTCAATACAACTTATATGCTTGTCATCTACATTTACAAGCTCTGCAAGTTGTGCCTGTGTAAGATTTCTTTTTTTACGATACTCTTTAATTTTACGACCGAACAAATTTTTAATATTCATATAAACCTCTCTTTCAATTTTATTAAGTATTTTGACAATTCAGAATGGAAAATGAGGTAAATATTTGACTTAAATTTACTTAATTGATAGAATTTATTACAAGATAGGTAAATTAGAGGTTATTATTTACCTTAAATATAGGTTGAGAATGGTTTTAAATACTGTTACTAAAAATCAATTTGATATTTATAAGATTCTAATAGAGTTATCAAAAACCAACCCTTTATTTTGTAGCGAACTTGAATTTCAATTTTACTTAGCTTGGAAAATTAAAGAATTATATAACGACCAATTCAAAATCTGCATTGAATATCCTCTAAAAAACTATGAAGGCAAAAATAGAAACATAGACTTGGTATTAGTTGACAATTGGGGCAGGTATATTCCAATTGAATTGAAATATAAAACTAGTAAATTTGAACAGGTATGGAATGGTTTTACTTATAAATTAAAAGACCAAAGTGCCAATGATTTAACTAAATACGGACATATAAAAGATATCTCTAGAATCGAATATTTTAAAGAAACTGAAAATAATTTTTTAGTCGGATATGTAATAACAATAACAAACCAAAGTAGAACATGGCAAAAAATCAATAATCCGCTTCAGACAGATTATGAATTTTCATTAGAAGATGGAATTAAAATTTGCAAAGGAATAAAAAAATGGCAAAAATGCAAATCTGAATATAATGGCAATAATAATCCACCAGTAGTTTTAGCAAATGATTATGCAATAAATTGGAAAGATTATTCTAGTTTTACGGAACCGCATGGACAGTTTAAAGTATTAGTTACACAAATTCTTTAGGAATAATATGACAAGACAAATTGAAATTGAAATCGAAAAACTTTTATCAATAATGCCTATTGGCTTAAAATTCACAACTAAATGGTTTAAAGATACTTTACATGGATTATATGGTCGTTCACGTGATAGTTATATACCCTCTGACTACTGTGAGAATATTTCAAATAAAGATAATGAACGTAAGAAATATAGGTCAATATATTTTAAAGCTTTGGAGGGGTGGGGCGAGTATCAATTTATAGGCATAAGTAGAAAAGAGCAAGACAAATAAAAAACTTGCAATCGTTTCTCATTGTGTATAAATAGTTTTAATAAGCTATACAAATAAATAGGAAATCAATAATGCAAAAACTTATTACAATAATTTTTGGTTGGATTTTAATTTTAATATTAGCCGAAATGTTTGAAATATTACAACCTGTATTTAGTTTTGTAATATTTTTTATAAAGCATATATGGACAATTGTATTAATTGTGTTTATATTTATGGTTCTAGTCATAGTTTGTGCATGTCGAAAAGACTATTTGAAATATAAAAACGAAACTCCGCAAGAAAGAGCAGAAAGATTAAAAACAGAACAAATGCTTGTGGATTGGCGAAAACAGTTTAAATAATTTTGCACCGGCGGGGAAAAAGAAAAACAAAAAAAGAGAACAAGTTTAATATAAATATCCTATATATAGTTATAGGAAGGAATAAATTATACAGATACCCTGATGAATATATAGAGGTATATGGCATCAAAAAATTTGAATGGTATTCAACCCCTAAAAATCAGGGGAAAAATCTTCCTATTTTGGCGGGGAAACCCAAAATTTTTGTAAAAATAATTGTAAAAATAAACATCAAATCCTTACCTGATATGGTTTCTAGCTACTTTAGCAACACATTTTGTGTTGTTTGTAAAATTTTATTAAGCTCTAAATTTATATCGAACACATTATGCCTACTAAATATTCAGATTATTTTCACAAATAGCCTTCGGGTATTGTACCCCTTGACGAATGATTTTAAAGTTGTTAAGATGTGACTACAAATTGTAGATTGAAAACTGAATATTAGATTTTTGAGTGTTTCCCTTACTTAAATACTCCCCAGCAGTTTTGACTTCATGCTCGGTTATCAAACAGAGGTCACCTTGGATAGAGAGGTTTAAGTAACATAGAATACTATGCTCGCTAATATTTAGTTAATGTAAAAAATAATAATTATCCTTTCTGTCTAAGTGTCGGTTATTAATACGGTACAAATAAGAAAGGAGAAAATTTTATGCAGAATCGTATGCCACCAAACCGTTTAAGAATGCTTGATACTATGGAAGACATCAGGCAAAACTGTAAAGGCAGAATATATGCCAATATGTTTACCGTTAAAGAGTTCGCGGAAACTTTTAAAATCGGTATCAATACTGTTTACAAATTATGTAAAACTAAAGATTTTCCGGTAATCCAAATTGGCGGTAAAAAATACATACTAGCCAATGATTTTAATGAATGGGTAATGAGAAATGTAGGAAAGGTAATAGAATTATGATGAATGGAAATTATTACCACAAAACACATAAAAATCACAAACCAGATACGAGAGGAAAAGTTGACCATAGAGACAGCCCATCTAATTTATTCGGAATTCAAAACACAGATAGAGAAATTAAATGGGTTCAATCAGAAGATGTTAAAAATGACAGTCTCATTGGATATCATCAAGTTGTTTTTGCACTATCCAAACTTATAAACATTTACTCTAATGTGAAAATAAAAGAATGGTTAGATAAAAACAAAACTTTTAACAGCTTGCTAAAAGAAGATAACTTAGGAAGAAAGTATCTTATTTACAGCGATTATAGAAAATGGGCTGTAGCCAACAGTAAAAAGTTAAATTTAAAAGAGAGACAAAAGAAGGAGATTAAATTATGGATATTAGGTTTATAAATGTAGAACACTCAATAAAATTTAGGACTATGAAAGAGGCGGAACGTGAGGCAAACCGTTTAAAAATGGTTATGGATAGATTTGCCAAAAGAACAAAAATACCATTTGCTTGTCTGTTCGGTGTAAGTCAGTTAAGTTTAAGATTTGGCGAATATGTATTATTTCATAATGGTAAAAAAGGTCGTCCTATAAGAAAAGCGGTTTCAAAAATCAAATTATTTGAACCGCCGGAAACAGTTGCACCACATTTACATATTTTTATAGTTTATACAGAGCAAGAAAAAAGAATTTCGAACAAAATAGTTGAGAGCATAACTAAAAAATTTGGTGATGATAGTTCACGAGCTTACGATATTACAAATACAGACCCGCTATATTTTTTACAATATGTAGCAAGGCAATCGGGAATTTTGCGATTTGTAGAAGATTTTACAAATACAATCCAGTTTGATTTAAAGAAAATGTGCAGAATTTCAATAAAGCAAAAAGACGGTCTTTATTTTCACAATAATAACCGGCACGACAGCCGTTTTAGATTGCCTGCAGACTAACTTTCAGCATACTGTAAAAATACATGTGTAATTCTTAATAATAGAGATAAAAGGGATATGGGTATAGATTAGTCGATATTGTTATTAGTTGATAATAAAAATATATAAAATTTGTATTTGACCAATGCCCATACCCAAAACCTCTATAATTCAATCATATCGTTAGGGAACAACTGTTTTTAACGAGATTTTTTACAAAATTTATTACACAGTTCTGGCATAGGAATTCATTTTTATCATTTTATTTGAGCTAACTGTATGGTTAATGATGAAAAGTTTTACCGCAAAGAGGTATTATTCCATATAAAATTACAATCTTTCAAAATATGTTCAGAGAATGCGTGCATTAAATCATCAGCTTGATAAAACTTGATTAAGAAATGTCTTTAAATAGGTTATGGTCTAAAACAACAATTTGAAAGTGTTTGAAATGTATTTGCTTAGGGTTGATTTTTTAATTTTTAAATAAATATTTGTGGAAGTCTTTACAATCAAACATCAATATCCAATAATGCAAAAGTCATAACAAAAGGAGAGGAAACGATGACTACAAAAGGATTTAACTTTGCTTACATAAGAGTAAGTACAGAAGAACAAAATTATGAAAGCCAAATGGAAGCAATGAAAGATTTAGAGTTTGCCAAAGTTTTTACAGAAAAGCGAAGTGCAAAAGACACAAACCGCCCAGAACTTCAAAATATGCTTGATTATGTTAGAGAAGGTGACACAGTTTATATCAAAGATTTTTCAAGACTTGCTCGCAGTACAAAAGATTTACTCAATATTATTGATATTCTTGAGAACAAAAAAGTAAAACTAATAAGCATAAAAGAAAAATTAGATACAAGCACGCCTGCAGGTAAGTTAATGGTTACAATGCTTGGTGCGATTTATGAATTTGAGCGTGCAAATCTTTTAGAACGGCAAAAAGACGGAATCGCAGTTGCTAAAAAAGAGGGTAAATACAAAGGCAGAAAGAAAATTAATAAACCTGCGAACTGGCATGAAGTTTACAGCGATTGGTCTTGCCGCAAAATTACAGCAAAAAAGGCTTGTGAACTATTAAATTTGAAAACTAACACATTCTACAATTTTGTAAAAGAAGAAAAAGAGGTTGCATAATGGCAAAAAGAAGAAGTAACGGCGAAGGCTGTATTTATAAAGATACTCGTAGCGGAAAATGGAAAGGAAAATTTGAAATCGGATATGACGCAAAAGGTAACAGAAAATTCAAATCTTGTACAGGAAATTCAGAGCGAGAAGTAAGATTATTGCTTAAAGATTTAATGGAAAAACATCATGCCGGTATTGATATCAGTCCAAAAAGTTTAAAAGTCGGAGAATTCTTTGACAAATGGTTTTATGGCTCTATTATTGATAGCTTACGAACTTCAACAAGCCAAAGTTATGAAATGATTATTAGACGACATATTAAACCACATATCGGAGATATTTCACTTGCAAATTTAACAGGTGATGACATAAGAAAATTTTATAAATTTCTCTATAATAATGGCAGGTTAAATGGGAAAGGCGGACTTGCTCCAAAAACTGTAGAAAATATACATCTAGTCATAAGCAGTGGAATAAATTACGCATTAAAAGAGGGGATAATTATCAGAAATCCTTTGCTTACTGTTAAATTAAGACGAGAAGGCAAAAAGGAAGTGGAAGTATTTACCAAAGAAGAACAAGATTTAATTATCGCAGAATGTCCAAATCATTACTACGGTATGGCTATAAAGTTTGATTTTTATACAGGTTTAAGAGCGGGTGAGTTACTAGGCTTAACTTGGGATTGCGTGAACTTTGAGAAAAATACTGTTAGAATTAATAAACAGGTACAGCGAAATAAAAATTTTGATAAACGAGCAGATAATAGGACAATATTAGGGTTTGTATATAATACAAAAACGGAAACTTCTACACGCACAATCAAAATTTTACGACCATTAATGAAAGACCTCAGAGAATATAAAATTAAACAAATAGCATTAAGAAAACGAATTGGAAAAGATTATTATAATTACAATTTAGTTTTTCCAAGAGAAGACGGATATTTTACGGATGCCGGAACATTTTTAGATATATTCACTAGAATGCAAAAGAAATTAGAGATTTCGCCTCGTAATGTTCACGCAATACGACATACATTTGCAACAAGAATGTTAGAAAGAGGGGTGCAACCAATAGTAGTATCAAGATTACTCGGACACGCAAGTATAAAAATTACCCACGACATCTACGGGCATGTAATTCAAGATTTTGCGGAACAGGAGTTGGAGAAAATGGAGGAGACATATATTTAATTATTTGTATACTTAACTTGTTTGTCTGCTATTACATAACGCTTATAGCATTCCTGAAAATATTTTGGTAATTTTGTTAAATCATCCGATGCTATATTTTTACTTATTATAATTTTATATGTTTGAAGTGTATTGTTTCTTTTATGTTTACCAATTAACATAATATTATTTTCATCGATATCTTTATAATATAAATCCAAATCCATTGGCATTGCATTATGATTTTGAACATAAAATTCACTACCTAGATAGTATTTTTTATTAATATTAGTTCTGTATCTAGGATGTGGAATCCACATATAGGTATTGTTAAAAGCAAGCATTCTAAATGTGTTGTTTGTAATTATTTTACTTATATCATTATGATTAATTTGTAATTCATGCAGTATAAAAGCTTCTATTAAAATTTTCAGATTTTCTTTTAGTTCACCCATATTAATATTTTTTATTCGTTTATTATCAGCTGAAAAACTGTAATGGGTAAAATAATTTCTTAAATTTACTATATCGCTTATAATTTTAATTTTATTTTCTTTTTCATAATAAAATCGAAAAATACTGTTTAAACCTTCATTTTCTATACAGCGAAATATTTTTTCTGAAAATGAATATTGATGACTAGGAATATTCTCAAGTTCTTTAACTCCCGGATATTCTTTTCTAATGTTTTTTATTAGTTGCTCATACTCATCATCAAATTGTTTACATTTGTTATAATCTTTAGAACTTACGTATGCCTCTAAAGCTGTAGTGTAAATCAAAAATTCTACTTGTGAATATATTTCAGAAGGTGCATCTTGATTTCTTAAGTACAAATCTATAATGGCTGGGAACTTTCGATATTCTTGATTGATTAATTGTGAAAACTTTTGAATTATCTTACTCATTTTCCTTGGTGAAAAGTATCTATAACCAACTAATATTTTCCAAATATCTATTTCGTCATCAAAATTTGTATTTAATATTTTATATTGAAAAGTGGAAATATTTAATTTTTGATTAGATGAATTTCCTTTTGCTTCACTCCATATATTACTTATTAATAGTTTTCTTTTAAGTGCAAAAGAAAAAAATTTCATTAAATCGTTAATAACTGTAATAAATTCTTTTAGTTCGCACATCTTTTTACTTTTAATTTTTAAATGTTTATATAATTCCATTTTGGATTTACCAGCCCCAAAACGTGAATGAGAAGTTTTACAGCCATGAATAACTTCAATTTCAAATTTATTATTATATTTGTATTTAATTTTTTTATTTGTAGATTCATAGAACAAACAAAGATTATTCTCTCTATTATCACACCCATTTGTTATCGCATCTAAACCAAAGAAAAAAGCATTTATATAAGGAAAATCAAAGTTAATACTTGTAAATTTTAAATTTTGCGTATCTTCTGACAAACGAAAGCCCCTTATCATATTTTCAAAAAATAAAATTTGTTGAAAATGAATTTCTTCGTGAACCAAATTATTTAATAAAATAATTTCATTAGTTTCCGAAAAACATATAAATTGAGTTGGAGGTTCATCAAAAATTCTACTTGTGAGTTCTAAAACATGAAATATACCATTACGTATAGTAATTTTTCCATAACATAGTTTTTTATTAAATTCAAAATGACAATTTATAATTTGATTTTCTTCTTGCATAGAAACCTAATAATTAGTTAAAAACTTTCCATATTCATTTATATCCATAGCTGGAACAGTACCTATCTTTTGTAATTCCTTAAATAACTTTAAAAAGAAATATACTAAAGACTCTTCTGAATTACTTATTTGAAGTTTGCTAGTTTCAGAATTAATATAAAAAGTTCCCACTGTCAACGAACATCCTAAATTAAGTATTTGATTATTTTGCAAAGTCTTCAAATTTGTTATAAATGTTTCATTCAATCCATTAGTCCATTCACAATCATAAGTTAAAATACCTGAAATTATCGGTTTGGGACTTATAGGTTCAAACTTTCCACCTGCGTGAATAATAGACGTGGAGGTTCGATATAAGTTACGAACTGACTCTGCTTTATTCCCAGCATAAATTAAATGTTCTTTATTCAAAGTTTGCTTTACTTCAAAAACCGCATATACACTTTCTGCAGGTATATAAATAGCTCCACCATCATTGAAAATAAAAGGTGTATACTGTCTATCATATATAACAACATCAATTTGTTGACTTAAATTACCTTTAGAATCAATTACTTGAGCTTTGTCTATACAATATCTTTCAGGTAAATACTTTCTTAACCAGTCAATCCATTTTAGTTCACAACTATCTCCTAATGTAGTAGGGTGTTCTAATACTAATCTAGCCCCTTCTAATTCCGTCTGCATTTTCTTTTGCAAAACAGTAAAAAGATGTTGCATTCTTTCGTTTTCCGTTAAAGAATTTACCATACTACATCTCTCCAGTATTGCTGATTTAATGAGTTGCGAGCTTGAGAAATAATCAACTGTTTTTCATTGTATGTTAAATCATCCGAAATAATGTTATTTGTATTTGAAATGTCTACAATTCTTGTAGTTAATAAGTTATTGATTATAAATTGAAAAACGCTTACCACATTTCCTTCTAAATAATCGCTACCTTTGTATTTGCCCTTAAGAGCTTCAATAACGATATGCTCTAAATATATAGAAGGGAAATCTAAGTTATTTAACTTTGCCCATATCTTAATAATTTTTATTTCATTTATTCTTCCTGAATTTACAACATAATTGATATGCTGTTGTATATTTGTTTGCATCCACGAATTACGCTTTCTACAATATAAAGAATGATAATTTGTATTTCCTTGATATTTTCTTGCAGGTACTAAGTCTATATTATAGCCATTGTATGCAATACCTAAAGAAACATTTTGTTTTCTTACTTGGTAGCCTTTTGCTATAAGCCAAGTATAAAGCGAATTATAAATTTCAGATAATGTACCAGGTGTTGATGATATTAAGGAAATCAGATAATCAACGTCAGAACTACCTTTTATAGCAGTACCTTTTGCTCTTGAACCAGAAGTAATAATATCAAATAAATAACCATTTGCCCATAACTGTACATCATATAACAAAGTATATAATGAATTTTTTATTATATCTGAATTTTGAGAGGATGTATATTTATTTATAATCCCTAATAAATATTGATTTGATGTCACATCATACTCCTTATATGTAATCTTATCATAAAAATTAAAACATTTAACTTAACAACACATTCCGCTACACATGAATTTAACAAATTATAATCAACCTAGTGAAACAAGATAAATTTTCATAAAAATTAGTGCCAAGTCGTGGTAAATCGTGAAAAAGCGTTTTGGGTTGGGCAATCCGAGGCTGTTCTCATAACCCGAAGGTCGTTGGTTCAAATCCAGCTCCCGCAACCATTTGATAAAAGAGAGTTTCAAGGTTTTTGGAACTCTCTTTTTTATGTTAAAATATAGGCATTGTCACCAAATTGTCACTAACAAAGAGGATATGCTATTGGATAAATTATCTTTTCAGGAATTATATACGCATTCACAGGAAGACATTAAAAATAAAATCAATACGTTATTAGATATTGTAAAACAATATTCTCCTTTGACAATCTTAAAAAGATGTTATGAGGAAATAATGCGTTTTTGCGTCATATATAAAAATCAAAGTGCAAATCCAGATTTTGAAATATTGCTAAATATTTTACCTTATCTTCAAAGTATCGTATATTCCGTAAAATTAAATGATAATCCTAAAGAAACAATAGAAGAAAATATATTCCAAGACTTATTAGAAACTGCAAAAGCAATACATATGTCTTCAAATATATTGCTAATGTTTGATGAGAATGAAAAAAACAACAATACAATTGATAAATTACAACTAAAAGCTCGATTAGAATGGCTTAATGTAAAGGGCAAAAGATATAGATGTCATGAACTAATACATTTACAAGAGTTATTACAGCCCCATAATGAAATATTTATAAAGACTTTTGAAATGTCTGTTGCTGATTTTATTGAAAACTTAAAAAATGTGGAGTACTCCATTATAAGAGGATATTTTGAAGCTTGGGAAATTTTAAGAGAAGCACATCAAAAATTTTGTAAAAATGCAGATGATAACCCTGCACTTAACATAGAACAACTATTCTCTTTACAAATGGATGACGATAGACTTAATAATGCTTTTGCTAAAATTTGTGGATATGATTTATTTGATTTACAAGTTTCAACAAATTTCTCAGAAAAATTATTAGGAAAATTTTCATGTGGTATAGGAGAAAATGAAAATTTTGGAGTTGGAAAATATGCTTATCTTCCAATTAAAAAGATTCCTGTATCTGAAAAACCTTTTTTGAAATATCAAGACAAATATTATTGCTTTGAAATACAATCATTATATGACAATCTTTATCGAAATATTGAAAGAGTAATCTTAGAGGAAAATCCTTCATATCAAAACAAATGGAATAAGATACAAGGAAAAACCTGTCAAAGTATAACAGTTAATTTATTTAAAAATATTCTTCCAAAAGCTACTTATTTAGAAAATAATTATTACCTATCACAAGATAATTGGATAGAAAATGACCTTTTAATTATATTTGATAAAGTGGCAATTATTGTGGAAATCAAAGGGGGTAAATTTAAAACAAAATCTCCAATTACTGATTATATTAACTATAAACAATCAATTATAAAATTATTGGAAGAACCTATAAATCAAGCATCTAGAATAGAAACTCTTTTAGAAAAAGATTCTGAGATAACTTTTTATAATAGCAATAAAAATCAAAACGATGGTAATATTAAATATGTTCTCGAAAAAAGTGAAATTGAGAAAGTATTTTTATGTAGCATTTCCTTAGACAATTTTAATATTATTGCTAACAATGTTCCGATGCTAAAGGAAAATGGATTTAATATACCACACAATGTGCCAATATGGGGTTTGAGTATTGATGAATTACGAGTATATTCACATTTGTTTGAACAAGAAAGTCTAACATTTTTGCATTTTTTACAAAAAAGAGCAAAAGCTAGTAATTCTCCTGAAATTGATTTGAATGATGAATTAGACCACTTAGCTTTGTATTTTGAATTTAATGACTATATTCAACATACAAAAGAGCTGATGAATGAAAAAAATATAACTAATATAACTTACTATGATTATACAAAAAATATTGACGATTATTTTATAAAACAGGACAGATATTATAACGAATCAGAAAAACCTTTAAAACCCCAACAAAAAATGCCATTAGAGTTAAGAAAGCTGATTAACTTGATACAAGCTAAAAAACAAACAGGTTGTTTTCATGTTGTTTCATCAATGCTTGATTTTAGTGGAAATGGTAGAGATTTTTTAATTCATTTAATAAACACCGTTTTATTGAAACAATTTTCGACAAAAAAATTGCAACACTTAAACATAATTGATATATCAGCTTTTTGTTTACAAGATAATAATATTATTTATATACAACAGGACTTAGATGACCTCGTATATGCATCTATGCTAATTGCTAACCAACCTTTAAGATATTGTTTAAAAATGTATTTTGATTCTGAAAATAAAATTTATGATATTGATATTCAAGAATATACAATAGAGATTAGTGACGAAAATAAAATCAAATATGCAAATACTATCGAAATGCTTATAAATAGTAGAATAACTCAACAACAAGCACATAAAAAGAAAATTGGAAGAAATGAACCTTGTCCTTGTGGCAGTGGAAAGAAATATAAAAAATGTTGTTTAAAATATTATGAATAAATTAACATTTTTATTAAGGTCAAATTTTTTGTTTTCTTCATGAAATTACGAAAAAAGACTTTTTCTTGTTCAACTCAAAAATGACATCACAGAAAAATATCTTTACCCTATCAAGCTGATTCCAGTTTAATATCGTACTTATATCCTAACCCATTCAAAAGTTTAAAAGCTGTTTCTAAACGAGGTTGTTTATCACCGTTGACAATTTCAGATAAATTACTACGGTCAATTTTTAATTCTTTTGCCAGTCTTGATATTTCACCTCTGCCACTAATTTTAACTCTAACTTTAACAACATCCGTTAGGCATCTAATAAAAGTTTCAACATTGCCGTCCTTTAAGAATTCATTTAACGTAAGTTCTAACCACTCTTTTTGATATTTTGTATCTTGTAAGCGTTCTAAGTGGTCATCTTCCCATTTAGGGGCATTATTTATAAATTTTTTTTGTTTATCATTTAAAGTCATTTTATTTTGTCCTTTCAATATAGTCATCAAAGTAAATATTAGCCTGTTGTATTGTTTTCTTTTGGTCTTTTTTATTACTTCCTGCAATAAATAGTACTACTGTTGTACCAAGGTCGTAATAATAAATCCGATACCCCGCACCAAAATTCATACGTAATTCGGATAATTCAGATTTCTGAAGTGGTTTATTATCTCCATAAAGACCTGCTCTTAACTTTTCAACACGCTTATCTATTCGTAATTGTATTGAAGTATCAAGATTGTTGAACCAATCTTTATATGGGCATTTACCCTCTTGTGTATAATAGTAGATAATTTGTTTTTCCATTATGAAGTCCTTATTAATATTGTAGGTTAAACCTACATATTTGTCAAGGTCCTGTTTAATCATTATAAAAAATTTATTATACTTATTAATTTGAAATGAATTTATACAATGCTTGTTGTTTTCCTTTATTGTCGACATGCTCTGTTTTTCTTAGTTTTCTTATCAGGCCTGTATTCAAGAAATGGCGTATATACCAGTATGCTTGACCTGTTGTTAAACCTATAGTTTTTTCCATGAAATTACGAGAAAATACCCCTTTTTTACTAATGAATGAAATTACATCATCGGAAGATGTCCGTCTAACCTTACTTTCAATCTTCCAAACACGTTCAATGCGGACTCCCGCAACCAATTTAAAAAGTGACTTTTAGAAAATCTCTAAAAGTCACTTTTTTAGTAAAAACAGCACATTTTACTGCACTGAAATTAGAGTTGGATTTATTTTCTACATTTTGATACTCGGACGGCAAAAACTTAGAGCTTGAAAACTTGGTTCAGCTTGTTGAATATTTGAATTTAATTTTATTCAGGTATAGTGTATTATGCGAGAACAAGCAATTGATAGCAATTACCAATAAAATTTAATAAGTCATCAGTACAGAACTTATTATTAATTAAAATAAATATAAATATTATTTATCTGGTATAATAAATTGTACATGGAGATCTATCACAATGCTTTATTATACAGATTTACACATACATTCAAAATACTCGCGTGCTACTAGTAAGAGCTGTAATTTAGAAGAACTTGCATTCTGGGCTAAAAAGAAAGGACTTAGTCTGATTTCTACCGGAGATTTTACACATCCGGCCTGGTTTAATGAAATAAAAGAGAAGCTTGTACCTTCAGAAAATGGAACTTTTAGACTTAAACCGGAAATCGAAAAAGAAATTTTTCAAGGAACCGAACCTGTAAAATTTATTTTGAGCGTTGAAATTTCTACGATTTATAAAAAATGGGATAAGACAAGAAAGGTGCATCATGTTTGTTTTGTGCCTGATTTACAAGCAGCAGAAAACTTTCGTCTGAAACTTGAAACTATTGGAAATATAAAATCCGATGGAAGGCCAATATTGGGACTTGATTCAAGAAACCTTCTGGAAACTGTTCTTGAAGCAGGTGAAAATTCTTATATCATTCCGGCTCATATTTGGACACCATGGTTTTCTGTATTAGGCTCAAAATCAGGTTTTGATTCTATAGAGGATTGTTACGGCGACCTTTCAGAACATATTTTTGCAGTTGAAACAGGGCTTTCTTCTGATCCAGAAATGAACTGGCATGTATCAAAATTAGATAAGTTCAGACTTGTTTCAAACTCTGATGCCCACTCCCCTTCAAAACTAGCCAGAGAAGCTACTGTTTTTACTAAGGAACCTGATTATTATTCAATCATGAATGCTTTAAAAACGGGGGATGGCTATTGCGGAACTGTTGAATTTTTTCCGGAAGAAGGAAAGTATCACGAGGACGGACATAGAAAGTGTAATGTCTGTTTGACGCCGGAAGAAACAAAAGCATTAAATGGAATTTGTCCGGTCTGCGGGAAACCTCTTACAATAGGGGTTTCTTACAGAGTTAACGAGCTTTCTGACCGCAAAGAAATAATTACACCGCCTGCAACGGCAGGACAAACTTTTAGTCTTGTACCTTTGCAGGAAATTCTTGCTGAAATTTTAGGCGTTGGAACTGCTTCTAAGAGTGTTTCTGCTGAGTATGAGCGTCTTACCTCTAAATTCGGGTCGGAATTATCAATTCTTAGAGAAGTACCTGTTGATGAACTTAAAAGGAGTTCTACGCTTTTAGGCGAAGCTGTATCGCGTCTTAGAACAGGAAAAGTTATTAAGCAGGCGGGGTATGATGGTGAATATGGAATTATAAGACTTTTTGAAGATAGTGAACTTGTAAAAAAAAAGTTTGTAAACCTAAAGCTTAATATTGATATTCCTAAGCCGGCGGAAGCAGCTGTTGAAAAAACTTCTGTTGTCGAAAAGCATCCTAAGAAAAAGGGACTGGATGAGTATCAGGAAGCTGCGGTAACAGAAAATTCAAATCAACTTTTAATCGCTGCTGGTCCCGGGTCAGGTAAAACTACCGTTTTAACACACAGAATTGCTTATTTAATAAATAATAAGGGGATTATGCCTGAAAATATTTTAGGTATAACTTTTACAAGAAGAGCAGCTGAAGAAATGAGAAGCAGACTCTCAAAATTGTTGGGAGAGGCTTCTGATAAAATAAATCTTCATACATTCCATTCTCTTTGTTTTAGTATTCTTAGGGAAAATCTGGACAGAGAAATAAGGGTTATGTCAGACGAGGAAAAAGCTTTAACAATGGACGAGGATGCATTAAGCTTTGATGATTTGATTACTCTTACACTTGAGCTTTTTGAAGAAAATCCGGAGCTTCTTTGCAGGTATCGTGAAAAATTCAGGTATGTATCCGTAGATGAATATCAGGATATTGATGAAAATCAATACAGGTTAATCAGAATGCTGGTGCCGTCGGATGGTAATATTTTTGTAATCGGCGACCCTAATCAAGCTATATACGGCTTTAGAGGAGGAGATGCTAAGTTCTTTAACTCTTTTACAGAAGATTATCCAGATACAAAAATTGTAAATCTAAAAAATAATTACCGTTCTACAAATAGTATTGTTAGTGCGTCTAACCAGATGATTAATTGTTTTAATATTGTATCAGCATTTGATAAACCGCACGAAAAGATTACGATACATTCAGCGCCTACAGATAAGGCAGAAGCAGAATATATTACAAGCACTATTGAGAGTTTAATAGGAGGGCATAGTTTCTTCTCCATAGATTCAGCAAGAAGCGGCGGAGAAAATGAAGATTATTCGTTCTCAGATTTTGCAATTTTATATAGAACATCCTCACAGCTTCCTCCAATATCAGAAGCTTTGAAAAGATCCGGAATGCCTTTTGTTAAATTATCAAATGATTTATTGTGCGAAAGAAAAGATATAAAAGAGATACTCAAGAAACTTAATGATTCGCAGCCCGTTTCTGAGCAAATAGAAATTCTTGGCGAGAAGATTGACAGGTATATTCTGAATTATCTTCTTAAACTTGCAAAAGAAAGTAATGATAAGAGTGATTTCATTCACAAGATATCATTTTTAACGGAAGCAGATATACTGGACAAGCGTGCGGACAGAATTACATTAATGTCGCTGCATGCTTCTAAGGGGCTGGAGTTTAAATGCGTTTTTATTGCCGGTCTGGAGAATGAAATATTACCGTTATATAGAGCAAAAACTCCTGATGAAATTGAGGAGGAGCGGCGCCTTTTATATGTAGGTATGACAAGAGCAGAAGACCGCTTATACCTTACGCATTCAGAAAAACGAATGTGGCTTGGTGCTTATAGAAATTTAGAAATTTCACCATTTCTGGCAAAAATAAAAGATGACTTATTGAATTTAAGTAAGTTTGAGAAAGTTTATAAGGAAAAAGACAAATCAGAACAATTAAGTTTATTTTAGTTGTAATACTTGACTGATAGTAACTCTCAGGAAATATAATTTTTGTGGAGGATAAAATTATGACAAATAAAATTATATTAGAATTACCTGACAAAACAGAGATTGAGGCTGAAAATATAAGTTTTATACAGCTTCATGGAGAGAATAATACCGTAAGACTTAAAGTAGAAAATCCGGAAAAATTTAAAACCCAGAAAGGCTTGTTAATTGCAGTATACGGAAGCTGCAACACTATAAATCTCGGTAAGATTTTTTATCCGGTAAATGATACAATCGGATTGACCGGTTTGACTATAAATATAGGAAATCCGCCGGAGGATACGCTTACGCCGGGGGTAAAAAGAGATGCTGATAATTGTTCTATTGAGATTGGCGATAATATTATTGTTTGCGGGGCAAGATTGTTTTTACAGGAGAGCGGTACATCTATTTCTATCGGGGATGATTGCATGATTTCCTGGGGAATAGATATTTGGTGTACTGATGTCCATACAGTTACTGATCTGGAAGGTAATGCTCTTAACTATAGCGATAAAATTGAAATAGGCAGGCATGTATGGATTGGAAAAGACGTAAAAATAGGCAAAAATACTAAAATTTCAGATGATTCAATAATTGGATGGGGAAGTATTGTTACAAAGAAATTTGAAGAGCCGAATGTTGTTCTGGCTGGTAATCCTGCAAAAATTGTTAAGAGGGGGATAAACTGGAATTTTAGAGATATAAGAAATTATCAGATATATAGAGAAAGTTTATAGGAGAATTGTTAGAGGGAATGCAACAATATATTTTTACTGCTATTCTGATTTTTTGTACTGTAGCTGCATTATTGGGTCTAAATTTTGTTTTAGAAAAAATAAAGACAAAAGAGCTGCAGACAGAAGGGCTTAATTTCTTGCAATTAACTTTGTATGAATTTTTCCAATACCTTATAAATATAAAACAAATGGTTCGGAATAAGTGTTCTATTATTGATGAGTTTTTGTGTAATAAAAATATTGAGAATATTGCAGAAGTCTTTTCTTTAATGGATCCTCCGGAAATCTCTTTAAATATTAATGTTGGCAGTTATGCATTCACTATTAAAAAAGAACCTATGATTGTAGATTTAATACTTAAGCTTATCACCAATAACAGAGATATTTTTAAGTCTATTAACTTTATAAATCAAGAATTGAATGGCTGGTCTAAAGGAGATTTAAACCAGATTTTGATTTTGCTTGAACAACATAGGAATAAAACATTCCCTCAGTTAATTTTCACTATTAATATGTGTATTTATGCGACGTTCAAATTAATGGAAACCGTAGCTTATTATTCCAAAAAAAGATTGGTGAAATTTATTGATGTTGATAATATTGCGGGATATATTCAAGATATTGAAAATGAAATAGATGCGTTTTTAGGTTATGCGCATTGGAAGAATGCTTACAGAAGGGCTGAAATTAAAAAGTTTTCAATATTAAAACGTATAGTATTTCTCGTTCAAAATCTTTATAATTATAAAAAAAATAAAGACTGTTATATTATTGTGCCGGAAGAGGAAGGATTTGATCTTTCCCCTATGACTTTTGATACAGCCGGTGACTTAATTTCAATTATGATGACTAAATGTATAGCTCAAAAATTGATGTTTTACCGCAAAGAGGATTTTACTAAAAAGGGTTTTTTTGTGCAAGATTTTGATGGCAGTGCAAAAATTATTATTGGCCGCGAGGCAGAACCCTGCTTATACAGAGGTCAGAATTTTAATCATAAGCAAATGCTTCCGGGTTATTTGCGTCCGAATATTGTTAATAATGAAATTATGCATTGTGTTGAATATATTAAAAGAGAGGAGTTTAAGCTTTTCTTTAAGCAGACGCCTTACTATACACTCTTAAGAAGACTAAGCGTGATGGGGCACTTTTTTGAATTTGATTTAGATGCGGTTGCCCAGCACTATGAATTTGCAACCAATTATCTTGATGTTACAAAGGATGTAAGAGTTGCGTTATTTTTTGCTTATACAGTTTGTAAAGACGGTAAATATTATCCTGTTCAGGATTTTAATGAATATAAACCGACATTGTATATTGCAAATCAATCACTAATGCATGTTATTAATAAAAATATAGTTAGGCCGGTAGGGTTTCAAGCAGTAATGCGTCCGCTCCTGCAAACGGCATTTGCGTTAAATATGACTTCTGAAAATAAGGATATTTTATCAAATTTTATTGAAATAGAATTACCGCAGAGTCCGGAAGTTGCGCTTGCAATTTACAGAAGTTTTAATGACGGGCGGGATATTTTTCCTGACGAACCTGTTATGAGCTTGAAGAATATTGTTAGAGAAAGGCGGGAGCTGAATGAGGGTTTATTTAAACAATATTGCCGAGAGTATAAAAAGCCGGAAGCTGTACTTAAAGAAAAACTTGAAGAAAATTTTCGTATAACCAATACCCTGCCGTTAATAGAGCCGGAAATGTTTACAAAAATGACCTCAGAAGTTTATGATAAATTAATACCGTGGATAAAAGAAAATATTTCGTATAGAAAATGCCGGTATGCTGATGAGAACAATCCTAATGCTTATCAGGACTTATTTCCTAAATCACTTGTCTAAACTTTACATTGTGTAATAAAAATAGCAATTTTTAGTTTTTAGGGCTTTTAACACAGATATGGAAATTACTAATGAAGTTGTATATAAAAGACCGTTAACTTTAACAGGAGCACTGCAAGAATGTCAAAAATCTGATAAGAGAATCTCTGCAACAGAAACGCGTCTTGATATCTTTCTAAAAAATGTGAGTAAAAATGAAGAACTTTCAAATATAAAAGTTTCAAAATATCTGGGCAGAGGCTCATCTGCTGTTGTATTTGAAACTTCTGACGGCAATATTTTGAAACTTACAGAAACAAATCATTTCCCGCTAAACAGGCCTGTGCAGAGTTTTGATGTTCCCATTTATAAACATGGCAAAGCCGGTAAAATTCATTATTACGTCGAAGAAAAACTTTTTCAGCACGGATTGAGTGAAGGGTTTGTTTCGATTATGAAAGATATGATAAAGGCAGCAGGATTAAGACCATATGATTTGTTGGACGGAGATGTTTTTCAGCTGGGTATGTCTAAAGAAGGTAAATTATATCTTCTTGACCCTGAGTGTGCGAAGTACAAAACAATTTTTCATGCAATATTTGATAAAATGAAGCGATTATTGACAAAGTGCCGCCATTATGGTTAAACAGACTAAAGGAGAGATATTTTTATGGCAAAAACGATTTTAACAGGTGATAGACCAACCGGCAGACTGCATTTAGGGCACTATGTGGGCTCTTTGAAGCGCAGAGTAGAGCTGCAAAATTCCGGAGATTATAAAAATATCTATATAATGATTGCTGATGCGCAGGCATTAACAGACAATTTTGATAATCCTGATAAAGTAAGACAAAATATTATGGAGGTTGCTCTTGATTATTTGTCTGTCGGTTTAAATCCTGATATTTCAACAATATTTATTCAATCAATGGTTACGGAGTTAACCGAATTAACTTTTTATTATATGAATCTGGTAACTCTTGCCAGATTGCAGCTTAATCCGACTGTAAAATCTGAAATTCAGATGAGAGATTTTAAATCAAGTATTCCTGTCGGATTCTTATGTTATCCGATTAGTCAGGCAGCAGATATAACAGCTTTTAAAGCAGATACTGTACCTGTCGGGGAAGACCAGCTTCCAATGATAGAACAGACAAGAGAAATTGCTAGAAAATTTAATCATATTTATGGCGAAGATGTTTTAATTGAGCCAAAAGCTCTTCTTCCTGATAATCAAGTTTGTATGAGGCTTCCGGGCATTGACGGAAAAGCTAAAATGAGCAAATCACTCGGTAATTGTATTTATCTTTCTGATACGGCAGAGGATGTGCAGAAGAAGATTATGAGTATGTATACAGATCCGACTCATCTTAAGGTTACTGATCCGGGGCATATTGAAGGCAATACGGTATTTACTTATCTGGATGCATTCTGCAAACCGGAACACTTTGAAAAATACTGGAATGATTACGCTTCATTAGACGAGGTTAAAGAGCATTACCAGAGAGGCGGGCTCGGGGATGTTAAGGTTAAAAGATTTTTAAACAGTATTGTAAATGAAGAACTTGAACCAATAAGAACTAAGAGAAAAGAGTTTGAACAGGATATGGGTGCAGTTTACGATATTCTTGTTGATGGAACCGGTAAGGCCAAAGAAGTTGCTGCAAATACTTTAGCAGAAGTTAAACAGGCAATGAAATTGAATTACTTTGATGATAAAGCGCTGATTTTAAAATAGGTAAATAAAGTTTACAAATCTTTTATCATTTCATCAACAGTTTTATTAACAACATTTGCGAATTTAACAGCATTCACAAGAGAAAGATTGTGCTTTGCACATTCAACATTGCTTATGTAAGACTTGCTGAAGCCGGTAAGTTCTACTACATCGTCTTGCGATAATTTTGCTTTGTTTCTGTAATGTTTGAAATTTATTCCAAAATTCTCTAATATTTTTTGTTCGTCCATAGTTTAATTTTATACTCTTGACAATAATATATCGATAGTTTATAATAACAAATATTGTTCTATAGTAGATTAACGAGGTGGTTTTATGAAGAATAAAAAAGTAATAAAAGATATAAAAAATATTACAAAATTGTATTTTGGATATTAAAAATAATAGTGAATTTTATCTGCAAATTGTTAACGAAAATTGAACATACTTAGCCTTTGCGGAATTGTTTTTGAGCAAGAGCTAAAACAAAAATTATCCCGAACAGAATATAGGCTAAAGCGCAGGACTTACCAATATCAAAATACTCAAATGCGTATTTATATATTGAGTAGACTATAACATTTGTAGAATTTGCAGGGCCGCCTGACGTCATAACATAGATTAAATCAAAAATCTGGAATGACGAAATTGCCGTTACCAGAGTTACAAAATATGTTGTAGGTTTCAAGAGCGGAAGTGTTATATCCCAAAAAGTTTCATTAGCACCTGCACCATCAATTTTTGCAGCCTCGTAAACATTTTGGTTTATTGTCGAAAATCCAGTTAGAAATAAAACAACATTATAGCCGATAAGCTTCCAAACAGATACAAAAATAAGTACAGGCATAGCAAGGTGCGTGTCAAATAACCAGTTTAAATGTGTTTTAAAAAGAAGATTTATCCCTCCGATATTGGGGTCAAAAATCCACGACCAGACGATTGCTAATACAACAGCAGGAGTTATAAACGGAAGAAAGTAGATTGTCTTATAAACTTCACAGCCTCTGATTTTTGTGTTTAATGCAGCTGCAATCAATAAAGGGATTATGACTGCAAAAATAGTTGTTGAGATAGCATAAACAAAAGTGTTTAAAAGAATTTGCAGAAATTCGGGTTCTGATAAAATACTTTTGTAGTTATCCAGTCCAACAAATTTAATCTCATTCAATAAATCCCACTCTGTAAAACTTAATGCAAAAGAGCAGAAAATTGGAATAACAATGAATATAAAAGTTCCGGTAAGCGCCGGTAGTACAAAAATTAAATTTTTATGTTTATCCATGTTATTATTATACTATAGTTATTTAAGGAGGAGTTATGCTAAAAGATTCAGCATTTGGAAAGAATGATATACGAGGAATTTACGGAGATGATATAACAGAAGAACTTTTCTATTATACAGGCCGCGGCTTTGTTCAATTTTTAGCAAAAGAAGCTAAAAAGCAGCCTTCAGAAATCTGGATAACTGTTTGCCGCGATGCAAGGCTTCATTCTCCATCGCTCTCAAAATCGCTGATAGAAGGTATTCGTTCCTGCGGTGCTAATGTCGTTGATATGGGGCTTGCACCGACACCTCTCGGATATTATTCAGAAGTTGTAGGACTCCCTCCGTACATTACAAAATATATGCCGGTTACAGGCGCGATGATTATTACAGCAAGCCATAATCCGAGCCAGTATAACGGACTTAAAATGACTTATGCAAAACAATCTTTGAATGAAGAACAGATTAAAGTTGTCAAAGAACTGACGATGGAAGAATACAAACTTGCAATTCCTCCTGTAGCGTTTGGTATTCTTAATGAATATGATTTAATTCCGGACTACATAGAGGAAATGACTAAAAAGTTCGGCAGAATCGGCGAAGGTATAAAAGTTGTAGTGGATAGCGCCAATGCAACCGGTGGTGTTGTTGCGCCTAAGTTATATAGAGCTCTCGGGTGTGAAGTAATTGAACTTTATTCAATGCCTGATGGAAGATTTCCTCATCACCATCCAAACCCTAGTGATGAAAAAACTCTTACGGATATTAAAAAAGCTGTTGTTGCAAATAAAGCCGATTTAGGTATTGCATTTGACGGTGACAGCGATAGAATCGGGGTTATTGATTCTGACGGCAACTCTATGACAGGAGATAAGCTTCTCCTAATCTATGCGGAAGATGTTATCAAAGAATATAATGCAAAAGGTATAAAGCCGGTAATTGTTTCTGAGGTTAAATGTTCACAGGTCCTTTACGATACTATTAATGAAAATGGCGGTGTGGCTGTTATGTGTAAAACAGGGCACGGTTATATTAAATCAAAAATGAGAGAAACCGGAGCTGTTCTGGCAGGAGAAATGAGCGGTCATACATTCTTTAAAGATCATTATTATGGATTTGATGATGCTGTTTATGCAGGATGCCGCATAATTCAAATTGTAGCCGGAAAGAAAAAAGAAAATCCTAATTTTAAAATAACAGATATGCTTGAACCATTCAAATCCATGTACTCTTCAAGTGAAGTTCGCCTGCCTTGTCCGAATTCTTTGAAAGCACAAACTTTAGAAGAGTTCCAGAAAGTAATTGCCGAAAATCCTGATTTCTTCGGGACAAATATAAAAGATATTATTACAATTGACGGTATGCGTATTGTGTTTGAAAAGGGATTTGCCCTCATAAGACAAAGTAATACTGAGCCGGTATTTACATTGAGGTTTGAGGCTGACAGCAAAGAAAATGCCCAAAAATACGAAGATTTGATGGTAAATAAACTGCTTGAAATTATCAAAAATCTGTCAGTTCAGGTTACAGCTTAAAAAGAAACAGTTTTGGCAGCGCATATAGAATCTTTAACGTTTGGAATTTTGAAGCCAAATACTGTTCTTTCGTCTTCAAAACTTTCAACAAAAATTGTACCGGCATGTGCGTTAACAATCTTTTTCGAGGTATAGAGGCCTAATCCTATTCCCAGTTCTTTGTGTGCTTCTGCAAAAGAAACGTACTGGGCAAATATTGCTTCGCGTTTTTCTGCTGGAATATATGGGCTCCTGTTCTCAAGACTAAAACAGGTTAAATTAATTTCATTATATATTTTAATTTTTATTTCAGTGTCCTTGAATGCATACTTTATGCCGTTGGATAAAAGGTTCATTATTACACGTTTTATTTGTACCTTATCTCCATAAACAAAAGGAATATCGCACCTCTTTTCTATAGAAATATTGACATTTTTATCTTTCGCAATATAAATCATTTCACTGATGCAGTCTTCAGCAAGGTCAGTCAGAGAAACTTCTTCATAGTTAAGCTTTACCACGCCTCTTTCGTTTCTGTAAGTTGCAAGAAGAGAACTAAGCATTGCATTCATATACTTGCAAGAGTCTAGAAGCATTCCTAAAATTTCCTGTTGTTCTTTTGTTAATGAGCCAAATTCTCCTTTTAGCAGTAATTCAACTGCTCTTATCTGAGCAAGGGTAGGATTTTTAAGGTCATGCCCTAATGAAGCAACAAAAGTTTCGCGCTGTGCCTGAAGATGTTTTTCATCATCTATATTCTTAGCCATAACAACAATTCCAATTACATTGTTATGATAGTCGTTTATTGGTGCTTTATAAATTGTATACCAGTGTGGAATACCTCTAGTGTCAACAATTTCTTTATCGTATGTTATGAGCTTATTATTTTCTATAACAGACTTGTCTTCACACATTCTTGTAGCATTAATACTTTGAAAATCCAGCTGTATTTTATGAAAATAGTCAAATCCATCATTGAAGAATGCTTTTGAATGTTTAGTGCCGGTGATATATTGACCGTTTAAGTCCTGCATATAGATAATTTTAGGAATATTTTCTAAAAGTGCATTTAATTGATATTTATTTACAAAAAATCTTTCTTTTAGCTCTTCCTGTTCTGTAATATCTTTAGAAATGTATAAAATACACTCAACAGAATTATTATTGAGAACCGGCATTGCTGTAACAGCTAAAACTTGATTCTTCTTTTTAGAATGAATGCTAAATGTAACAGTACGTTTCTCTTGCAATATCTGCATTTCACCAGAAGAATTACAGCAATCAGCAGATTTATTAAAGTGCTCATAAAAGGCGCTATTTGCGCTTAATAGTTTTAAATTCTTATCCTTAATCCATATTGCATCAGGATAATCCTTAAAAAATGTTTGTAATAAACTCTCGTAGTTGATATTTGCGCCAAGCATCTCTGCTATTTCAAAAATTTCCATAACACCTCAATAAGCGTTCGTTAATAAACGTATTTTTTACACTTAACCAATATTCTATAATATTTCTTATTATACGAATATTAACCGGATGTACTATTTTATTTTTTTATTATTCTGATATAGAGAGGGTTATATGTTAGTGTTGGCGAGGTAGAGCAAATTGTGCTGTAACCTGCTTCAAATTTAAGCATGTCAGCTTTTGTCCAGCCGTTTGAATCAAGTGCATTTACTCCCGTGTATTTAAGATGTTTTAAAACATCCTTTGCAGATTTGAAGGCTAAAACACGTGTTTCTTCTTCAATATAATGATTAAAGTTATCAAGTATTGATTTATATTCATCGCATGATTTGTATGTCAATGTTTTTCCTGTGATATAAAATATTTCACGAAAATTTTCAGGCCCGAAGGTTGAGAATAATAATGTACCTCCTGGATTTAGTTTGGATAAAAGCGATAAAAGAAATTCCTCAAAGTTTTCAATCCACTGAAATGTTGCATTAGAGATAATCAAGTCGTATTTATGAGTGCTTTTTCTTATAATTTCTTCAATATCTGCATGTACAAAATTTATCCTGTCAGATAGTTTGTCAATATATTCTTTACAGTCAGCTACAATATCATTCGCTGTATAAGTATTAAAAGTAAAGCTTTTAAGAACTTTTTCTGTTAAAAGTCCTGTGCCGCAGCCAATTTCTAGTATACTATCATAATCTTTTCTGTCTGATAGTGATACAAGTTTTTCAGCCATGATTTTTTGAATTTTTGCATTATCATTATATGTGTTCAGGTTTTTGGCAAATCTTTTCTGTATTAAATTCTTATTCATAAGAGTTCTTCCCAGCTTTTAAATAGAAGGAAAGGTGAGTGCCCCCCCTCTAAATTAGGCTCTATGTTCCAGAAAGCAGACTGATTTTTTGCAGGTATAATTTTATCATCCCGGCTTATCAGTACTTTATCATATTTAAAACTTTCATTAGATAAATAATTTTTAAGGGCTGAAAGTTCGCTTTTTTGATTCTCTAATTCTCTTTTGACCTCCGGCAGCGGTGAAGCTTCGCTGAACATGCTTCTCATAAAGCGTTCTCTTCCCTTTTCATTAAAGCCTCTTACTGTTAAATCATAAATTCTCTCAGGAATACCAAACTTATTATCAATAGGTTTTAGCGTTCCGTTAACAGCAGTCTTTCGGGCATAATCAATATTAAATAATGATGCAGTCATTACGCCCATAGACCAGGCAATAAGGTATCTTTTTTCGTATTTTTCCAAAGATTTAAAGTCAAAATCAGTATCAAGGGTGTTGTAATCATAGAACATCAAAACATCATAACTGCCATAGTTTAAATGTTTTATCACACTCTCGTCCATACCCCAGCCGTTAAAAAAAATAATTACTTCTCTATTCTTTTTTAGATTAAGCCACTTATATTTCATAAGCAAATTTTATCACAATAAAAGCGGAGCATAAAGCTCCGCTTTTATATCATATTTATTTAAACTCCGGCAGCTCTTGTGGCTGATAATCTATTGGTTCAAATTTAGCATCTTTTCCGGCAAGGAACCATAATAATTCAGTAGTTAACCCCCTGTTGGAAATAATACCCGGATTTTGAGCATCCCATTTTTCAATTTTTTCTAATAAGTAATCTGCATCAATAGACTTAATGCCGTGTTTTTGAATAAAGTCATTAATAAGTTGTTTTTGCTGTTCTCTGAATTTAGTGTCTTCTTCTCCGTTAAGTCCTGATTGTTTTTTCTGATATTCCAAACTAGTGTATTGTTTAGCAAAATCTTCACACTCATCTTGTGAAATCTCAAGTTTAAAAGTTGGTGGTTTTATCTGTTGAGTTACCTCTTCAATGCTATTCATTGTATACATTGTCTGTGATGGTTTATCAAGTTGGTATGAAATCCCTAAATTGTTCAGTTTTTCTGTGGCTTTAGTCAAACGTCCGTTATTAAGAAAATCAACTATCTCTGCCATATCTTCATCAGTAGCTTTAGCTGTTTCTTCCGGAGCGCGGGTGCTGTTTGTTCCTGTATTTTCTTCGACAGTTTTTTCTGTAGAAAAATCATAGTTCTGACTCATGTTCATCTCCATCTGGCGGATAATCATTGCTAACTGTTCAGCACCTGATGCAGACACGGCGGGTGTGGGAGTGTTTTGCTGCGAAGTTTCTGTTTTCTCTGTCTATTCTAAAACTTCTTTTGCCTCTTCCAGCTGTTTAAAATTCTCCTGTACTAATCTGTATTTCAACATTTTAAGCAAATGGTACAATGTAAATAATTGTAAAGATTTTAACTGAAACTCTAAAGTTTTATTGGATTATGCCGTTATAAAAAATGTAACATAATAGAGATTGTGTTACTTTTTTTTTGCCTTCTGACTACAAAATCATTAACTTATATGAGGTTAATAAACAAATAAACAGTTATAATACAATAGGGATTATTATATCTATAAAAGGAAATGAAATATGCCAATAGAAGGGTTTGATTATAAAGCGTTTGCAGCCTCAATGTCAGAGCAGGCAAAAGAGCTTGTGCCTCCGGAACTCGAGGATAGGGAAAAAGAATATATTGTAAAAACGCTTGGAAACTTTACACTACTTGCTGGCGAAGCTCTATATAATGATACACAGATGAACTTAACTGCTGAGCAAGCAGTATTTATTACCCAGATTATAGCAGAGTGGTCTTTCCATAAATCAATAGACTTAATACATTCCGGAATACTTCCGCAATACTGGGATGGTATTATGCAGAAGATTGCTTTTACTATCTTTGAAGTTGCAAAACAAGCTGTTATAAGAAAAATTCCTCAAGATCAGCTTTTACAGGCCGTAGAACACCATGTAATAAAGGTCTATAACTCAAGTATAGAAGAACTTCAGAAAAAAGGCGTTATTGATGAAGAAATAAAAAATAGAGCAGAAAGCCAATCCAATATTGATGCAATGGCAAAACAGGCGCAGGAAGAACAGCAGAAGCGACAGATGGCAGCGGCAGAAGAGTCTGAAAAGAATTTGAGAGAAGCAGAGAAACGCCGTGAAGAAAAACGTAATAAAAGAAAGCAGGAAAAACAGCTTGCATCAATTCCGCAAGGTATTAGCAATAAGCAAATGAAACTTATGACTCTGGCTCTTGTTCTAAAAATTCTTTCTCAAGATAAAGTTACAACAATCCTCAATAAGTTTGACTCTAATGATTCTCTTGCAATATCTCAGTATATGAATATGGCAGATTTAGAATCTCATCTTGACGGAGATTTAATCTCAGATTGTCTGAAAGAAATGAAAGACTACCTGCCAATAAAACGTAAACTGACGAAGGAAAATGTACTTGGCGATTTACTTCGTATTTACAGAACAACTCCAAGAGAAAAAATTGAGAAAGTTATTAAAAATGAACGTCCTCTCGTAAAGCGCTTTATATCACAGGCCTATGACGGAGAGTATTCCGGATTGCCTTTAAGGGTTGCAGGTATTGTTGCACAATACATTGAGGATAGTATATAATATAAAAAAGAATTATGATAATTAAGAAAAATAGTCAAAAATACAGGGAGGTCAGGAGGAGAATAGAGCCGGCGGATTTTGAAAATAAGCCGGTAGAAACTGCTGAAATAGAACCGGAAGAAAAAGAATTACCAGTAGAACAGCAGGAAGAAGCGGAAGAAATAGCAGAGCCGGTAGTAAATCTTCCAAAAGAACCCGAAATTGACTTGTTTGATATTGAAAATATTGATTTTAATCAACGTCAGGAGAGAAGGCGCGGCTCTAGAAGGCGCGGTTACAGGAGAATTGATGACCGAAATCTTGTGTCGCGCGCTCAAGAAGAAGCCGAAACCATTAAAAAATCTGCATTTGATGAAGGATACCGGAAAGGGCTGGAACAGGCAGAGGCTGATATGGCTGAATTTAGGAAAGATATTACTGCATTTATGCATGCTGCAAAAGATGTTTTTGAATATATTGCACCTGATATATTGGAAATAAGTGTTGATATAGCTAAAAAAATTATTAAAAAAGAAGTAGAAACCGACCCGCAGGTTTTAATAAATACTATTGTTGATGTTTTAAGAACTGTTTCTAAGAGTGAACCTAAAATAAACATCAGGGTAAAACCTCAGGCGGTTCAATTTATAAAAGACACTCTGCCTAATATTACTTATCAGTATGGTATTGATGCAAAGATTAATATTGTGGCAGACCCGTCAATTGAAGAAGGCGGATGTGTTTTTCAGACGAATAATGGTATAGTGGATGCTTCAATTGACACGCAGGTTGAAATCATTAAAAAGGCTCTGGAAGGCGGGTAAATGAAAGGAAATCTCATGTAGCAATTTAAGCTGGTAATTTGTTCCAAAGGGTGACCGGTAGGTGAAAAAAGAATTAGTAATGTGGCGGGATGTCACCCGCCAAAATGGTGTAAAAAATGGCAGCAGAGGGCGGAAATAACAAACCAATAAGTGAAATTTTTCTTGCATTGTTCGTAATGACGTTGATATTAATCCTCATTATCGAAATGCCAAATTGGGTTATCAATTTTTCTATAAGCTTAAATATAACGCTTGGTATTGTTCTTTTGATGATATCTTTATACGTCCAGAAGCCGCTTGAACTTGCCGCATTTCCTTCAATTATTCTTCTTGGAACTATGTTTCGTCTTGTACTATCAATTGCATCAACGCGTCTTATTCTGGCTAAAGGCGATGCCGGAGAAGTCATTCATGCTTTTGGAACATTCGTTACCGGCGGTAATATGATTGTAGGCGGTGTTATCTTCCTTATTATCACAGTTGTTCAGTTTATGGTAATTACAAAAGGTGCAGAACGTATTGCAGAAGTTGCTGCGCGTTTCGCGTTAGACGCTATGCCCGGAAAACAAATGACTATTGATGCCGATTTTAACGCTGGTTTGATATCACCGGAAGAGGCAGTAAAAAGACGTGAAGATTTACAAAGAGAATCAAGCCTCTTTGGTTCAATGGATGGTTCCATGAAGTTTGTAAAAGGTGATACTATGGCGGGTATCATCATTGTTATAATTAACATTGTAGGTGGTTTGATTATCGGTTGTTTAGTAAACCAAATGCCAATAGGCGACGCTGTAACCAAATATACAGTATTAACAATCGGTGATGGTCTTGCTTCACAGCTGCCTTCTCTTTTAATGTCAATAGCAGCCGGTATCGTAATGACACGTGCATCAGCCGGTAATAACTCTCTGGGCGGTGATTTGACTAACCAGATTATGTCAAAACCATACTCACTGTTTTTTGCGGCATTATTTCTCGGCTTAATCACAATTACCTGTCCAATAACGGGGCTGCCGTTTCTGCCATTCCTTTTATTCACAATTATTCTCGCAATTGCCGGCTTCTCTGTATTAGTCAATGCAGACGTTCAATCTCAATTAGGACAATTGGAAAGTGTACGTCAGAACATGCAGGATTTGGTTAACCCTAATAAGATGTATGAAAGACTTGGGGTTGATGTTTTAAGCTTGCAGGTCGGTGCAGGGCTGCTGGTTATTGCAGATCCGGATCAAGAAGGTCAATTGCTTGCTAAAATAGCTGCTTTACGTCAGAGAGTTACTGACGAATTAGGCTACATTCTTCCGAATATCCGTATTATGGATTCTTCTGCACTAGAGGCAAACGAGTATGTTATTTCTATTCGTAATAACGTTGTTGCTTCCGGTTTTGTATATCCGGGTAAATATATGGTTATTGCTGACCAATGGGATTCTGTTAAGAAAACAATTCCTGAAGATGCGATTGTCGGGGTTGATCCTACATACCAGACTCAAGCTTACTGGATTTCTCAGGAAGATGCAAAGGCTACAAAAAATGTTACGGCTGTTGATGCAACAGACGTTCTTGTTACACACCTTCAGGAATGTGTAAGAAAACACGTTGATGAAGTCATGACAAAAACTGACGTATTAAAACTTATGGAACTTGTTCGTTCCCAAGACCCTACACTTGTTAATGACCTTGTTCCGGCAATAATTTCAACATCTGACTTGAGAAAGATTTTTGTAAACCTTATTCGTGAAAAAGTTTCCATCAAAGATATTATTTTTGTATTTGAACGTCTTTGCGACTATGCAAGATTTTCAAAAGAACCTGATATTTTGTCAGAACGTCTGCGTGCAGCATTAGGCCGTCAAATCTGTTTGAATAATGTTGATAGAGATCACGTACTGTATGCTCTTACACTTTCTCCGGAATGGGAAAAAACGCTGGATGACAGCTGTCAGAGAACAGAACTTGGTACTATGTTCCTGTTAAATCCAATGCAGGTGCAGGATTTAATTGAATCCACAGCAATGACATTAATGCGTGCACATCAGTCAATTGGTCAACAGCCGGTAATTTTATGCTCTCCAAGAATTCGCCTGCCTCTTTACCAGCTTCTTGAAAGACACATCCCTACAATTGTTGTAATCTCTTATTCAGAATTGATTACTGATATTAAAGTAGAAGCAGTTGATACAATCGGTGACAACTCCGGTTATTAAGAAGGACTTAACAAAACTTAATAAAAAGTCAATTTTTTAAAGATTAAATACTTTATATATACATA
>ERZ1673743.700-NODE-700-length-45985-cov-6.095428_pt1 | contig 45985 bp, 72 predicted proteins | sample MGYA00580197_ERZ1673743 | MGnify/ENA primary metagenome ERZ1673743 (study PRJEB41218, sample SAMN15661795) | gut metagenome | host: Homo sapiens | place: Canada: London | collected 2015-08-20/2019-03-30 | study: EMG produced TPA metagenomics assembly of...
CAATGCAAGGGTGTCCGGCAATGCAAGGGTGTCCGGCAATGCAAGGGTGTCCGGCGATGCATGGGTGTCCGGCAATGCAAGGGTGTCCGGCAATGCATGGGTGTCCGGCGATGCATGGGTGTCCGGCAATGCAGATTACACAACTATTCATGGATTCGGTACTCAATTCCGCACAACTACATTCTTCAGATGTAAGGACAAACAAGTTAAAGTGTCTTGCGGCTGCTTCTATGGAACAATTCCAGAGTTCCGTGAACAGGTGAAAAATACCAGAGATGGAAAAATCGCAGAAGAATATCTGATGATTGCTGATCTCATGGAGAAACATTTCGCAGAAGAAGCAAAATAACAGAAACATCATAATCTATCGTAGAAAGGAGAGATTCTTATGGCAGTAATTAAAACAATAAAAAATGAATCTGGCGGGGTAATCAGAATACATGATGATTACTGCAAGGACAATACACATGAAGACAATCAAAGGATTGTCGATGAATGTTCGAGAATTATCTTGGACTACTACAGAAGAAAAGCAAATTTGGCATAAGCGCCCCGGAGGGAGCCGACACCTCCACCCCGGAGCAGTAAGCCACTAAACCAACCTTAGTGGATACAGGTAAATTATAATCCTCTATCCGCTAAAAGTCAATATAAGCGATAAGCGAGAGGAAAATAATATGGAAAATAAAAAAAATGCAACAAACAACGAAAAGATTACATGGAACGATTTGGAAACAATGCTAGCTACCGAAATCGTGAAAAAAGCAAAGAGAGAGACTAAGAAGTGGTTCAGTGCATGGCTTTTGACTGCCGCGCTGTTAATCATTACTAATATCTTTTGGTATATTGCTTACAGTCTGTAATCTTTTTTTCTTTTTGGAGGGGAAAGAATGAAATCACCTAGACAGAACAGAAAGGATATTGTAGTCAGTGTGATTATCGGGATCCTGTTTACTTTTCTTCCGGTGTGGATGTGGGAGAAGAGCTTGCAGCAGGTCCTGGCAGGCATTGTATTTGCGCTGTTTACGTATTTAGCACTGCTTTAAGAAAGGAGAACGAAAATGTTTGAAAAAGAAATCAAAGAGCTTTTTGAATTAGCATGGAGAGTTTCAAACGAAACAGATTATTTTGTTTCGTTTTACATCACTTCGCACGTGCATCTTTGCGATATCGACATTATGAAATCAAAGTGGGAACCGAACAGGAAAAAGGATGGAAATTACACAATCTACTTTGATAGTAAACTGCTTGAGAAGGAATCAGCTGAGCAGTGCAAACTTGCAAAAGCACATCTTCTTAGACTCTTAATAGATGGGAGGTGTCCGCTAAATGTTGAATCAGATGGAGTTGAAGCTCCTGCCGACAATGGAACTGATAACAACGGTGAACGAGCTTCTGGGTGAGCTGGACAGGCGGGAAGCGTACATTCTTGATTGGGAGAACCCGGACATGTATCTGAACCACCTCGAATATCACTGTGCCGGCGGAGCATTTTCGAATGGTGAAAAAAATCCGGTGAGAGGGGATGGATCCGACAATGTGTATTGCTTTTTTGAGGCGGTGTAAACATGGAAGAACGCATTAATGAGATTGTTAGATTGATTGACACCCAGCTTGCTATTGTGCCAGATAATCCGATAGAGGAATCATACAAGGCAAGGACATTGGCAAGCTACGTACAAGCCTTAAATGGGCTTTTAACGGCTCAAAAATCATATAAGGAGGAAAGTATCAATGAGTGATTTTGAAATCCGTATTCCGGCGAGAAAGAAACAGCCTGCAACTGATAAGGATAATCCGGTCGTGAAAGTATCAACAGACGCATACAACGCACTGGTTGAGATTTATAACGAATCAACCATATCAATGAAAGATATTGCAAGTTTGCTGATTATTGAGGGCAGCAAGCATGTGGTTTATGACAAGGAGGAATAACAATGGCAACACCAGTATTGATTATTGGAAAATCTGGATCCGGAAAAAGTACTAGTCTTAGAAACTGTCAAAACAAAAACTGGAACCTTATCAGAGTATTAAACAAGCCACTTCCATTCAAGGGGAAAATTGACGGATGGTTTACAGATGATTACCAGCAGGTAATGAAGTGCCTGATTGCATCAAAAGCTGATTCTATTGTGATTGATGATGCTGGATATCTTATCACCAACCACTTTATGAGAGGACACGCTTCTTCCGGAAAAGGTAATGCAGTGTTTGCTCTGTACAATGATATCGGAGACTATTTCTGGAATCTTATCCAGTTTATTGTCACGAAAGTGCCGCAGGACAAGATAGTATATATGATGATGCATGAAGAAAAGGATGATTCTGGAGATGTGAAGCCGAAAACCATCGGAAAACTACTTGACGAAAAGATTTGTTTAGAAGGTCTTTTTACGATTGTTCTCCGCTGTATTGAAGAGAGTGGAAAGCATTTATTTGTCACTCAGGCAAGTCAGGGAGCTGTCAGCAAATCACCGATTGGTATGTTTGATTCACTGACCATAGACAATGATCTGGCAGCGGTAGACAAGATTATTAGAGATTATTACGAATTAGGAAAGGGAGAGAATAAAGATGAATAAACCGGCAATGTATGATACAGCACAGGCAGCAGGAGAATTTGAACCAATTAAGCTTGGCGGTCATAAAATGGTGATTAAACAGGTGTCTGAACGTCAGTCAAAACCAGACGATGAGGGAAAAACTAAAAATATGCTCGTTATTCTGTTTGATTTTGCAGATGGAGACGAGCAGGCAGGTTACTTTATGAAGCAGTTTGAGAACGATATTCGTCCAGACAAGAAATACCCGAATGCAGGCACAAACTACATGGTTATTGACGAGAGTGTAGATTATGGTGTTCGTAATCTCAAAACATTCATTACATGCGTAGAAAAGTCAAATCCGGGCTTTGCTGTTAAGTGGGGCGATAACTTCGGGCAGCAGTTCAAAGGCAAGCTGATCGGTGGCATCTTCCGTCTGGAGAAAGACTGGTACGACAATAAAGAAGTGAAACGCCACAAGCTTGCACGGTTCCGCAGCCTGGAAGGAATCAAAGATGCAGATATTCCAGAAGAGCGTACCACAAAAGCGTATGACGATCATCTGAAAGAAGAAGCTATCATGGGAGCCAATCCAGCAGGTACGGACTTTATGAGTATTCCAGATAGTGTAGCAGATGATGTCCTTCCGTTCAATTAATATAGAGGTGAGTTAATGGGATATACGCATGGAATACCATGGAATGACGATCTTATCAAAGAAAATATTATTATAGTTGTTGAGAAATTGAATTTAGATCATTTTCCAACTCATTCCGAAATGATAGAAGTTTTTGGAAATAAAAGTCTTGCTTGCAAGATTGCAAAGCATAAAGGGACTGTGTATTGGGCTGAAAAACTTGGGCTGCCTCTTAAATATTCCGATACGACTTTTGGAAACAAATATGAAATAAAAGCAATTTCAGATATTTACGAGAATATCGGATTGAATAGTGTACAAACAAGCTCAAGGCACCCTTATGATTTGCTTACTGATAGCAGTGTAAAAATAGACGTAAAAGCATCTAAGGAATTTACAAACAATTGCAATTCAAAGGCATTTACATTCAACCTCGAAAAGAAAAATCCGACTTGCGATATCTTCCTTTTATATTGTTTGAACGATGATGAAACATATCGAAAGGTATTAATAATCCCTTCCTGTTCAATCATCGGAAAAACGCAAATAGGAGTAGGAGAGAATAGTAAATGGAATCGTTACGAAAATCGTTGGGAGATTATAAAACAGTATAGTGAATTCTTTAGAAAATACAAATACCAGAAGGATGTGATCTGATTGGTCATACAATGTGATACACGTGAACACAAAAAGGAATGGGAACGGATTCAAAAGCAGTTTGACAGTCTTGGAGTACAGTATTTCCGATCAAAGTTATACTGCGGAGATTATCAGTCGTTGGACAATGCAAAGCTCTGTATTGACCGTAAAAAGGATTTACAGGAGCTATGTGGAAATGTCTGCCAGCAACACGAAAGATTCAAGGCAGAGCTTATCAGAGCGCGTGAAGCAGGTATTCAGCTGATTATTCTATGTGAACACGGGCCAGATATCAAATCAGTTGGTGATGTGTATTTTTGGGAGAATCCAAGAAAACACAAAGTTATCTGGAGGACAATAAACGGCAAAAAAGTAAAAACTTTAATATCCGATAAGGCTGTTGACGGCTGTCAGCTATATAAGTCTCTTTGCACAATCAGAGATAAATACGACGTCCGATTTGAATTCTGTACAAAGGAAGAAACCGGACGGCGAATCGTGGAGTTGCTGTCATGACTAAGGAAGAAATCAAACAGTCAGTGAAAATGCCGGAAATTCTTTCCAGATATGGACTGAAACCGAACAGAGCGGGATTTATATGTTGCCCTTTTCACAAGGAAAAGTCAGCATCCTGCAAAATCTACGATGATTCTTTCTACTGTTTCGGCTGTGGAATCGGCGGTGATGTGTTTGATTTCGTGATGCAATACGAATCCGTTCCTTTTAGTACTGCATTTATTGAACTGGGCGGTACTTATGTATCAAAAAAAGGTAAAAGCCGCAACCAGATCAGACATGAAATGAGAGATATCAAATCAAAAAAATGCAATCCCGCTCAGGATCCCAGCGAACTTGAACAGGTAGAAAAGAACATGTTTATGTACGAAACAGCACTAAAAACTTTCCCTCCTGGTTCAGAAGAGTGGTATATGTGCCAGTTCAACCTTGAAAAAGAAAAAAGCAGATATGAAATATTATCAGCTAAGGCAGGAGGTGAGAAGCATTCTTGAAAATATTGAAAATTTGCAAGCAAATGATTTTATGCAGAAGAAGTTATATGAAGAACTTTTTGCGATAAAAAGTAAAATCGACCGCTCGGAAGTTAAATTTAAGTTGATGGACAGAGCAAAGAACGTAAGAGTAAAAAGCATAGCCGAGGAATTCATAAAAGAATTCCAGAAAGCAGAACAGGACAAGGAAAAGGAAGAAAAAGCAAATCGTTCCATGCAACTGGTTGAGAATATAACAAATTTTTATGAGGATGATATTGGAAAAGAATATCCTAACATGGCTTGCGGAAGCTGGATAGCTACGGAAAACGGAATATTTTCTTCCGAGACATCCAAGGCAAGGGAACTTGTGTGCCACCACCCGATCATGCCGATTCGCCGACTAAAGAACATCGAGACAGGCGAAGAGCAAATTACAGTTGCTTTCAAAAGAGACGGATACTGGACGGAAATAACCGTTCCAAAAATTGACATTGTGACTTCCAGAGCAATAACTAATCTTGCAAGGTTCGGAGTGCAGGTAAATTCAGAGAATGCAAGGCTTCTTGTGAAGTATCTGGCAGATGTGGAAATGTACAATGCCGATATGATTGACATACAGCACTCTACAAGCAAGTTAGGGTGGCATGGCAATGTATTTGTGCCTTACGACCTTTCAATCGTTTTTGATGGCGAATACCGCTTTAAAACACTATTCCAGAGTATACAGGAAAGCGGAGATTACTTCAAGTGGGTGACGCTGGCTAAGCAGCTACGGTCATGTGGGCGATTGGAACCACGAATAGCACTGGCGGCATCTTTTGCGAGTGTTCTTATACAGCCACTTGATGTGCTGCCGTTCATTGTAGATTTCTATGGGCAGACAGGAGGCGGAAAGACGGTAACAATCAATATAGCGGCATCGGTTTGGGGGAATCCGGCACCGGGAGCCTACGTTGGGAATTTTCGTTCAACAGATACATCATTGGAGACAAGGGCAGATATGCTCAATAACCTTCCGATGATCCTCGATGACTCTAAGAACGCTTCTCAATATATTCGGGACAACTACGAAACATTGATTTACAATCTCTGTTCCGGTAAAGGGAAAGGAAGATCAAATAAGGACCTCGGAGCAGCTAAGGAGAATACATGGTGTAATGTAACCATTTGTAACGGCGAGAATCCTATTTCAGAATTTGCAGATTCCGGTGGAGCAATCAACAGAATTATTGAAATTGAGTGCTGCGAAGATATTTATGAGAATCCAGCAGAGATTAATAGCACTGTAATGAAAAATTATGGTTTTGCTGGAAGAGTGTTTGTTGGGAATCTTAAGAGATTTACACCAGATGAATTAAAAGAAATGAAATCTGATATTGAAAAGGGCTTTGATGGATATAATTTTCCGGCAAAACAGGTCATGGCTATATCCACGCTCCTACTGGCTGACAAATTAGCTACAGATTTCATATTTAAGGATGGACGTGAGCTGACAGTCGAGGATGTTGTGGACATACCTACACGCAAGAAAGACGTATCGGAAGGACAGAGATGCTATGAATTTATCATCGAAAGTCTTTCTGTGTACGGGCAGCACTTTGATGCGCAATTCAGTTGCGATCAGTGGGGATTTAAGGAAACACCAGATGAGTATGGAGATGTATATGTGTATTTTTATCCGAAACCTCTTGAAAATCTCTTAAAGAACAACGGATTCTCCAGAAAAGCCTTTTCAGCATGGGCGATTAATCGAGAATTAATTAAGCATACAGGAAAAAGGGATACGGTAATAAAAAGAGATGGGGGAAGTGTAATGAGACTTGTTGCTGTAAAGATTATTGATATAAAAGATCTTGAAGACGAACAGGAAAATGAGCATGTTGAAGCTGATTTTATACCTGCTAATACTGGAACAAGTGTTCCGTTTTCGTGATTTGTAACCATGTAACCATGTAACCCGCGGAAAAGCATGTGTATAGGGAATAAAAAAATATATAAAAAAATCATATACACATTGCAATCTCCTATAGGAAAACATTGGTTACATTGGTTACACGGTTACACAACTCTGAAACCCGCATAAAATAAGGGTTTGCGGTGTAACCAAGGTGGTTGAAAAGTTGGTTACACATTGGTTACAAAAATAAAATGATTACACAAATTAAAAAATAAAATTAAATTGCATGAAAATTCAGATTGTTACAATTGGTTACTAAGGCATAAGGAGTGGTTACAAAAATGGAAAAAGAGAAGCTTAATAAAAAACAGCGGTACGCATTGGACACAATGTTGTCTGGCAGTAATGTTTTCCTTACAGGAGATGCAGGAACAGGCAAGACAACGGTTATTCAGACATTCATTGATGAGGCGGAAAAAACTGGTAAAAGTGTTCTGGTATCTGCTACTACTGGAATAGCTGCGGACAATATCGGATATGGAGCGACTACCGTGCATCGTGCATTGAATATCTCAATCAAATTTGAGGATTACAAGAAAAAAGTGAAATCCAGAGCTGAACTGTTGAAGGAAGCGGATATTCTTATTATTGACGAGATCAGCATGTGCCGGTTCGACCTGTTTAATATGATTGCGAAGACGATCATTACAGAAAATGAAGAGAGAGCGGTTGATAGACTTTTGAGCGGAGAGGATAAAGAAGACGTTCAACTGATCGTAATTGGGGATTTCTACCAGCTTCCACCAGTCATTACAACAGATGACCGTAAAATTCTCTGCCGGATGTATGGATCTGATTATGGAAAGGGTGGAAAGTACGAACACGGATATGCTTTCATGTCTGAGTACTGGAAAGAAATGGGGTTTGAATATATTAAACTTGATGAAGTATGCAGGCAGAATGATGAGGGATTTAAGTATGTGCTGAATGATATTAAATATGGCAACAATATTAGAAAATCCATTGCATATCTGGAGAATAACGAATCAGACAAGGTTATACCAGAAGCACCGTTTCTGGTCGGAACAAATGCTGAAGCTGATCGGATTAATAATACTTTTCTCGGAAAACTGGATAAAAAGACCGAAAAAGTGTTTCATGCAGCAGTTGACGGAGAATTAACGTCTGCTGATATTAAGAACATTGCATTTGCCAGAGAGGACTTAATTCTTAACATCGGTGCAAAAGTGATGATTACAGTCAATGATCTGTCTGGAAACTACGTCAATGGAACGATTGGCATCATTCAGAAAATTGTGGATAACGGAGAATTTGAAGAATCCTATCTGGTTATCAAGACTGATAAGGGTAAAACAGTTAACTTGTACAGATACAGTAAAGACATTGAGAAACAGGTTATTGAGGAAACTGAACAGGAAAAAGATGGACAGAAGATCGTAAAAGAAAAGATAGTCCGTAAGAAAGCTGGTTCTTTCTCTCAGTTCCCGGTAAAACTTGCCTGGGCGATCAGTATTCATAAATCACAGGGACAGACATTTGAAAAAATCAACATTGATCCTTGCTGTTGGGATCCAGGACAGTTCTATGTAGCTGTTTCCCGGGCGAAATCCGCTAATGGCATACATTTTATCAGACCGATAAAACAGAGCTATATAAAGGCGTTTAGCAAGGATAATGAGCGACTTCTTGAACAGAGTTTTGAGGTAGAAGAAGGTGTATAAGTATGAGAGTGACGCATGAGCAGATACCGAACACCATAAAGTTTTTACAAATCGACTTTCCGGCACTGGTCCTTCAAACTGCCGGAATAGAAGAAAGGGACGAATACTGGCAGCAGGTAATTGAGCAGATACACGTTGTATCAGACAAATATAATAAAAACGGCTTTGTGGATCACATGCTTACAGCCTATGCGGATTATCTGGACAAGATGCATAAGAAAGCTAAAAATCTGAACAAGGAGAAAACCAATGAACAAAATGAAGGAGTATGAGCGAGGGAGAGAGGATGGCCTTGACCTGGCGCTCAGAATTGTTAGAGATGGTGGCGTAGAAGCGCTGGAGAGGGAAATAAAATTCCGGGGCATTACAGGAGTACATACCTCTTTAGCCAGTAAAAACCTGGATAAAGCTGCACAGAAGATCAAAGAAATGACACTTGATACATTTACAATCTTTGAGATTCCGCATTAACGATTACGTGAGGTGTTATTGATGGGAAAATATAATACAGAGTGTAAACACAAAGAGGGGCAGGAGATGTATAAAGCGGTATATCACTTTATCTTGAAATATTACCGAAAGCACCACTATATGCCATCCATAAGAAATATTGCAGATGGATTAGACATTTCAATGGCTACTGCCAGAAAACACTTTAATTTGCTCTTAGACAATGGATTGCTTGTTAGTGAAGATCCGACAGAGCAGAGGGCGTATAGATTGAGTTATTCAAAGGTAGAGACCGATTAATCATGTACCAACTGCACAATAGCGTGTCAGTTGCTTACATGGGGAAAGCGAGGATGAGAAATGAAATTCAAAAGTAATGCAAAATATAACGAAGAACTTAAAACCGGAAGTATTTTTACTTTAAAAAGCAATTCTTTGGGAATCGTTATCCACAAATACGTTGGTTGCGGAGATGCACTGTTTCTCAACAGCAAGGTGCTTAGCATTGATAACTATGATCTTGGGACAGAAGATTTTGACGAAGCTGTCAGTAAAGCGAAAGAAGTTGTCATGCGTGAAGTTAAGAAAATCAGAGAAGATGCTTACAAATTCTATTCAGACACAAACATTGAATTTGACAGATATTAGGAGGACACAAAATGTTAATCAGAAGCCAGAATAAAAAATGTCTTGTAGATATGACTACAATAACTATTCAAGTATCTGGAATGATGGTTGTGTGCTATGACACATCACAAGTTTTTGATGATGTTTATATATGTCTTGGAACTTACGAATCAGAAGCAAAAGCCATGAAAGTACTGGACATGATTCAGGAAGCATATGGAGATTCGGAATACACAAAATATGTAATTCCAGAAGTATGCAGGACATTAAGTATGAAGCCAAGAACAGAAGAAAACAAAGCACATGCTGGAGAAATTGGAGAAATGCTTAAAAAAGGAATGACGTTCCAGATGCCAGAGGATAGTGAGGTGGAAGCATGAGCAGAGTACGAACCAGATTAGAACAATACAAAGATGAGATAGAAAAGAAATCGCAGTATAAGCATGGGCTTCCAGGGAGTGCGCTGGATATCGTAAATAGTCTTCTGGACGATCTGGAACAGGACGAGAAAGAAAATGGGTGGATTCCGGTAAAATATCATCAGATATCAGAAAAAGAACGTGCGGAAGAATCCATATCAACTGATATACAGTATATGCTTGACTGCAAAATGCCAGATGACGGACAAGAAATATTGGTTACTAACGGAGAAACAACATGGCAAGATACGTGCTTCATTGATTGTGACGGATATTATCTTGATAGCAATTATGATTGGATTGATATTACGGCATGGCGACCACTTCCAGAACCGTATAAGGAGGATTAAGGAATGCGGTTAATCGACGCAGATAAATTAAAAAAAGATATACTGCTTCAAAATATTTTAGGAGAACCAATACAGAATATTATAGACAGATATATACATATTGTGGACAATCAGCCGACAGCTTTTGATGCGGAAAAAGTTACGGAATCGCTTATGAACAGATTTCGTGTTGTTTCCAATGATGAGGACTTGGAGTGGAACAGAGCTATAGATTACGCTATTAGAATCTTAGAAGGTGGTGGAGTTGAATGAGAGAAATTCTTTTTAAGGCAAAGCGGAAAGATAACGGAAAATGGATCGAAGGATATTATCAGAAAAGATATGACCTTTTAGGCAACGAAGAACATTTAATCTTCCACGCTGATATTTATAAAGTGTGGGAATATGCGGAAGTTGATCCAGAAACCCTCTGCCAGTTCACCGGACTGACTGATAAGAGCAATAAGAGAATCTGGGAAAATGACATCGTTAATCATAACGGAGAATATGCCCTGGTAAAATTTGGAATGTATTGTTCAAGCTTTGATTACGGAAGCTATAATTTAGGATTTTATGTTGATTTTCCAGAAGAGACATTTTACCGAAAAGAACTTGGGTATTGGCGCAGAAAGGTTGAAACTTCCGGAAACGTGTTTGACAACCCAGAATTATTACAGGAGGAACACTGATGCAAAGAGAATTTATTTGCGGTGACTGCATGAATTTTCTCCCGGACTTTCCAGATAATTACTTCGATGTGGCAGTTGTAGATCCACCGTATTTCAGCGGCCCAGAAAAGAGAGGATTCTACGGAAGAAAGATAAGTCCAATAGGAGTACAGAGAATATACAAAGTCTCTGAACAATGGAATATACCGAACCAGGAATATTTCGACCAGCTCTTTAGAGTTTCCAAAAATCAAATTGTGTGGGGCTGCAATTATTTTGAATACAGCTTCCCACCAGGAAGAATTGTATGGGATAAGTGCAATGGGAATTCAAGCTTTTCCGATTGTGAGATAGCTGCTTGCAGTTTCCATGACAGTGTAAGACTTTTTAGGTATATGTGGAATGGTATGCTACAGGGAAAGAGTATCGCGCACGGAGAAATAATGCAGGGCAACAAAAAACTGAATGAAAAGCGAATCCACCCAACTCAAAAGCCTGTAAATTTATATCGTTGGATATGTCATAAATATCTGCAGAAAGGAATGAAGATTCTTGATACCCATGTGGGGAGTGCAAGCTCACTGATTGCATATGAGGAATACGGCCTGGAATATGTTGATTATGAAATCAATAAAGATTATTACGATTCAGCTCAAAAACGGTTGAACGAGTTCAGATCACAATTAACATTATTTGATTTAGGAATGGAGGTGCCGGAATGAGTAAATCAGTATTAGTGATGGAAACACCAGAGAATTGCTATGTTTGCCCGTTCGGAACTGCATACTGTAGCGCTCTTGAATATGAGGGTTTGTGTGAATTAGCTGACTGTTTAGATTGCGATGTAATTCTGATGACAGAAGAACATTATGATTGTGAAAGTAAATCAAGACCAGACTGGTGTCCGCTTATGGATTTGCCAGAAAAAGACAATGGAGATTATCCAGCTAATACGTCTGATGCTGGCTTTGCAGAAGGATGGAACCAGTGTATTGATGAGATTACAGGAGGAATGAGAGATGGCGAATGCAATGAAATGTGATCGATGCGGAAAGTTATATGAATCATACAACACTAAAAAAGATAATAAAAACATCAATGGATTTATTCCAGTGAATTTAGATGTTGATAGAAAGTATTATTCACATGGCGTAACGGACTTATGCCCTGACTGTATGAAAGAATTTCAGAATTGGATGGAAGAGGTGAAGTAGATGAGTAAGAAAGTGAAGTGCTGTGAGTGTGCTTCTTTTTTAGTTTGGGCTTTGCCTGAGCGAGTAGATAAATATAACTACGAATGCGCCAAAAGAGTTTTCAAATTGGCTTCTACTACAGGAGCATGTGGATACAGCATGAAAACCAAACAGATGGCACATGAGCAGTATTGCAAACGATTTGAAAAGAATAAATATTTAGAGCAGGAAAGTGAACCTTTTAAACAGGAAATTTTGAACCTTAAAAATGCGATTTCAGAGTATGAAAAAGAAAATTTTGTGGAAGTAGACGAATCGTGGAAAATTCTATTTATGAGAAGATTTCAAGAGGTGAAGTAGATGGCGAGATTAACAAAATGGGAAGATGGTAGTATCACATATAACGAAAAACGAGAGCTTGAGTGTGGTGAATATTGCGATAGCTGCTCACAGGGCGCAGGAAATTGCAAAACAGTAGAGAATATGATTAAAAAGCTTGCCACTTATGAAGATTTAGAAGAACAGGGCTTGCTTGTGAGATTGCCGTGTAAGGTTGGAGACACGGTTTATAGAGTGAATGCCGGAGCCAAGCAACCGATTATTCCGATGACTGTTTCAGAAATTCATTTTCTCTGTTACAAAAATGAACGTGCTGTAAGGTTTGACGCAATAGGCAAAGAAGATATGGGAGAAAGTTGCTACCGTTTAGAAGATATTGGAAGAATAGTATTTCTCACCCGCGAAGAAGCTGAGAAGAAGTTGGAGGAGATGAAAGCTAATGATTAAAGTACTGAATACCATTAATACTAGACTGATTCCTATATCGGTTTTACAGGATGTAAAAAGTAGAATCTCTGATTGGCTTGCATCCGGCGGGAAAGAAACCGATCTTTACATTCAGCGGCAAATTGATTATCTGAAAGCTATTGAAAAAGCAGCATTGGATGAGAAAAATATCGTATAAGTGGAATTGGAGGAGATTCAAAATGACAAGACCTGAGATTACAGCAAAACTATCAGCAATGATCGAAAAGAAAATCAATCCTCACAATGATCCACGTATTTATTGGGCTAAGGAAGTGACATTCGATTATTCGACAGATCATGCGGTAAGGGTGGATTATATGCGGTTCGTGCCGGTGAATAATAGCGTGTCCGGGATAGAAAAAAGGCGATTGTTATTGCTATGAAATCAAGTCATCTGCTGAAGATTTTCATTCTGGTCATGGGCTGAATTTTGTTGGCGATTATAACTATCTGGTTATGCCGACAGATGTATATGCTGCGATATCCCTTGAAATTCCGCATTACGTAGGAATATATGTGCCAGATGGAAATGAGCTTGCATGCATCAAAAAAGCAAAGCGAAGAAATCGGACAAGGCCTGTATCTGAAATACTCTTGATGATGTTCCGGTCTGCGAACAGGGATTATAGAAAAGCAGTAAAACAGTTGAAGGAGATACAGAATGGCAAGTAAAACTATCAAAGCAATGGGTGTTAGCCCTATTACAAATACCATCTACTATGGAAATGTAAACGAAGAAAAAGGTTTATGGGTAGGTGAAAAAAAGACGTAACCGATATGGCAATCGCCTCTGTATTTGAATGATTCATGAATCAAATGGATGGAAAAGAAGAGTTTGAGATCTCGTATCCAAATGTTTCAGAGTTTAAGTTGAAGATGGTAAGAGAGGAAATAAAAAAGAATGATTGATAGTTTAATAGCATTTACATTTGGAATAGCATTTACATTTGGCACTATTTACTTGATTACACATTTTGGTGGCAAGCGTAAATAGAAATAAAAAGGAGTGATGATATGCGGACCAGGCAAAAGTCACTTGTTGATTTTGGCGTATATCCAGAAGACATTAACCGTTTAAAGGATATATGCCAGAAAGCTACACCGGAGCAGAGACATGATATTTTACACTGCTGCATAAGCTCTTGCCCTCCAGGGATTGAACTTCTGGTGTACGAATCTATTGTAACAAACAAATCCTATGACCGTATTATGAAAACAAAATACATACCGGCAAAACGAGACGATTTCTACGCATACAAGCGAAAGGCAATGGCCATGTTTTATGATACGCTAAGGAAACTAAGAGAAATATAATATTACAATTAATATTAAAATGTGGGGACAAATTTTTCTGCCATGTATGGTAATATAGTATATATCTATGACTATGTGCCATATGTGGCAGATTTTTTGTTTGGAGGTGAGAACGTGGGAATGACTCCAATGTACACAAGCGTTGAAGAGATCGAGAGCAAAATAGAACAGTATTTCGAAGATTGCAAAGGTTATCCATTGACCGATGAAAAAGGCAAACAAGTATTTAACAAGTTTGGATCTCCTATTTTCATAGATGTTCACCCTCCGACTATTACAGGACTTGCCTTAGCTCTTGGATTTACGAGCAGACAGGCACTTTTAAATTATCAGGCAAAGCCGAAATTTGTTGACACGATTACGCGCGCGAAAGCCAGAGTAGAACAGTATGCAGAAGAACGGCTGTTTGATCGTGACGGTTCAAATGGCGCTCAGTTTAGTCTTAGAAACAACTTCAAGGGTTGGGACGCTGACAAGAAAAATGATGATTTCGGAGACGGAAAGATTACGATTGTGAACAATATTCCAAGACCGGAGAAACAGGATGGAAAGTAACGCTATCAAACTGAATGAGATTGTGGCACCAGCATTTTACAATGTGTTTTGGGATATTTTAGATGGTAAACACACTTACTATGATCTGTACGGCGGGCGTGGATCCACGAAGTCGTCTTTTGTGGGTGTAATGATTCCTTTCCTGATGATGCAGGACGCAGAGAATGATGTGTTCTCGAATGCTGTTATTTTCCGTAAAGTTGGAAACACACTTCGAGAATCCGTTTATGAACAGATAGCATGGGGAATTGACGCGCTCGGAGTCAATGAACTATGGGACACCAGTGTAAGCCCTATGCAGTACACTTATAAGCCTACTGGACAGAAAATCATATTCAGAGGACTGGACAAGGCAAAAAAGACTAAATCTATTAAAGCAAGCAAGGGATATTTCAAGTATCTCTGGTTCGAGGAGCTTGACGAATTTTCGGGAACTGAAGAAATTCGTACAGTGCAGCAGTCAGTCCTTCGAGGCGGCAGTAAGTTTGTTGTATTTAAGACATTCAATCCGCCAATTAGCCGGAGCAACTGGGCGAATGTGTATGTAGAAGAGCCACGAGACGACAGCTACAGACATAAGAGTGATTACAGATCAGTTCCTGTTGAATGGCTTGGTCAACAATTCCTTGATGATGCGGAGCATCTTAAAAAGACAAATCCAAGAGCCTATCAGCATGAATATCTTGGATTGCCTGTCGGACTCGGTACAAATATCTTTGAGTTGTTGGAAATCCGAACGATTCCAGACGAAGAAATTCAAAAATATCAAAGTGTCTATCAGGGGCAAGACTGGGGATGGTACCCGGATCCCAAAGCGTTTATTCGTGTGGCTTATGTGCCTAATCAGGACAAAGTTATCCTGCTGGATGAGCTTGGCGGATGTAAAATTCGAAATACAGCAATGGCTAACCAGATAAAGAAAAAAGGATATGATGATTATTCAATATCTTGCGGAGTTGATGAAGAAGAAAGTATTATTGACTTCCGAGATGCAGGGCTTCCAGCACGTAGGGCTATTGTCACACCGGGAAGCCGCAAATATACTTTTGAGTGGTTACAGTGCCGAACATTAGTCATTGATCCGGCACGAACGCCTAGAGCATACAAGGAAATTATTAATTATGAACATGAAGTAGATAGCAATGGAGAAGTTATCGCAGATTATCCAGATGGTAACGATCACTGGATAGATTCTCTTAGGTATGCGACAAGTCCATTGTCGATGAGAAGGGGGAACAGTGCATAATGTGTAAATTTTGCGATGAATTAGCTTCTTGGAAAGAATGCCATGATAATCCAGAATACAAGAAGAATAAATATATATACGGCTGTATGTTGTACATATACATGAAAGACCGAAAAGGGAGCATTACTTCCAGACCGTTTGACCTTAATTATTGTCCGATGTGTGGAAAAAAGATAGCGACAGGTGACTAAAATGTTAGATAGGTACTTTTCAGATAAAATAAATAAATTCTTAAGCATCGGTTTAAAAATATATGGATCATCTGACATTAACGAAATCTTAAAAGTTGTAGAATATGAAGACATTATTGTGCGAGATACTTCTGTAAGATGGATGGATTTTAAAAGGTAGATTAAATGGGACTTATAACAACACTAAAAAGGTGGTTTAACATGATATTCAAAAAACAAGCCGAAGAGGATTTTAATATCCAAGCGGCAGAATTCCCAGAGATGGAATCGTTGATTAATAAATGTGCGAACATATATCGAGGCGTTCCATACTGGCTAGATGATAAGAATAACATCAAGACGATTAATTTTGCTAAATCTGTGTGTTCTGAGACTGCCAGACTTGCAACACTGGCGATTGGCATTCAGATAGATGGTTCTGCAAGGGCAACATGGTTACAGGAACAGATTGACAAGGTATACTTCCAGATTCGGCACTGGGTAGAATACGGCTGCGCTTACGGAACGGTGTTCATTAAGCCAAACGGCGAGAGCCTTGACGTATTTACTCCGGCAGATGTGATGATAGTGGACTACGACAATCAGGAGATTAAGGGAATCATATTTAAAGATTCTTACACTGTTGGACGGAAATACTATACAAGGCTTGAATATCATAGATTTGTTGAAACCACCGTGGACGGAGTGACAACTTATCCGTACTATGTTTCTAACAGAGCCTATGTATCAAAATCCCCTCAGTCAATCGGTGATAAGATTGACCTTAAACAGACCAAATGGGCTGACCTAATGGCAGATACGCCGCCGATACTCAAGGCAAACGGCGAGAAGTTGGACGGACCTCTATACGGAGTGCTGCGGACACCACAGGCGAACAATGTGGACATTAGTACACCACTTGGATTACCGATATTCGCAGAAGCTATTGAAGAGCTGAAAGACCTCGACATTGCATACAGCAGAAACGCCGGAGAAATTTTTGATTCTCAGAAGATAGTTCTGGCAGATGATAGACTGCTGATGCCAAGCGGTACGCCTGTATCAGCCATGTCACCACAGGGCATGGAGAACAGACGGAATGAAATGAACTTACCACACTTTGTCAAGAACGTATTCGGACAGGACGAGAAAGAGTTCTATCAAGAAATCAATCCGGTTCTCAACACAGATACCCGTATAAGTGGCATAAACGCCATTTTAAGCCAGTTAGGGTACAAGATTGGATTCTCCAACGGATACTTTGTTTTCAACGAATCTAGCGGCATTCAGACAGCTACAGGAGTGGAAGCGGAACAGCAGAGGACAGTGCAATTCGTCAAGGATGTAAGGGATAAGTTAGAGTCTTGCCTAGATGAAGTTATTTACGCGCTGAACGTTTACGCTGACCTGTACGGACTTGCACCTGTCGGAGCTTATGAAGTCAATTATGATTTCGGAGACATCCTCTATGTTAGAGAAAACGACCGTGCAAGGTGGTGGCAGTATGTAACTACTGGCAAGGTTCCGGCATGGTTGTATTTTGTAAAGTTTGAAGGAATGACTGAGGAAGAAGCGAAAGCAATGGTCAAAGAAGCCGAGCCAAAGGAACCAACACTATTCGGAGAGGAGTAAAAAGATGGCAGACAAGCCGGTAACAAGGGAAAAAAATACCTCGCATATCTGACAGGCGAAATTCCAAAGCCAATTACAAGAGAGTTTTAGTGAATTAAGTAAAAAAAGCGGAGAGGATTAAAACTCCTCTCCGCTTTGCAATAACATTATTAACAGCCAGAATCTTCTCGCTTGGATACAGCAAATGTCCTTACTGTATTTACGCCAGGGACATTGCCATCATCAATGCACTTAGCCATGTGAAGCATAGATATAATTTGTGATGAAGACGGATGTTCTTTACCACAGTTTGGGCAAATTACCTTTTCCGTGTTAATTTGCTCGTTTACGTAATAGTTGCAATTACAAGTGCAATAAATTTTCAGTTTTAAAAACATTTTGCGACACCTCCTTAATAGGTTGATTGTAGCATATTTTTAAAACATGTACCACAACATTTATCGAAAGAGGTGATATATTATACTTAGTCCTGAATATTTACGACAAATTACAGAGGGCAGTGAACAAATTGCTGAAGAATTGCACCAGTATATCATCTCTGAGATCGTATCACGGATGATGGCAAGAATCGGCAGGGGCGAGGACTATATTCTGACCAATGCTGATGCGTGGAGAATCAGAACGTTACAGGAATCCGGTGAACTGTTAGAAGACATTCTGGCAGAACTATCCAGATACACCAAACGTGAGCAACAAGAGCTTCTTGAAGCGTTTGAAGATGCCGGAATCACTGCAATGGAGTATGATGATAAGGTATATAAGGCGGCAGGATTAAGTCCTGTGCCGCTTGAACAGTCACCAACAATGATAAGACTCATGGAACGAAATATGCTTGCGACCATGGGTGAGTGGAAGAACTTCACACGGACAACCGCAAGTGCCGCTCAGAGGCTATATATCGAACAATGCGACCTTGCATATAACCATGTGATGACTGGTGCAGTTGGGTATACGCAAGCCATTAAAGAGGCAGTTAACAACGTTGTGAGTGATGGTGTTACCGTCACATATCCATCTGGTAGAAAAGACACGATTGAAACAGCGGTTGCACGTTCTGTCAGAACTGGTGTGGCACAGGCTACGGGGGATATATCCCTGAAGCGCATGGAAGAAATGGACTGGGATTTAGTTCTGGTTAGTGCTCACATTGGAGCCAGAACGGGTGACGGCGGTCAGAATCCGGGAAACCACTCATGGTGGCAAGGAAAGATATACTCTCGTTCTGGCAAGAGTAAGAAATTTCCGCCATTCTCATTGACCGGATACGGGACAGCAAGCGGACTGTCAGGGGTCAACTGTCGGCATAGCTTCGGAGCCAGTGATGGAGAATTTAATCCCTATGCGGAATTATCAGCACAGGACAAAGCCGACAAAGGCAAACAGTACGAAAAAGAACAGCGGCAACGTACTTATGAGCGAAGAATCCGCAAAACGAAGAGAGAGGTTCTTGGGCTGCAGGCAGGAGTCGACAATGCACCGAATGAAAAGGCAAAATTCGCATTACAGCAAGACCTTGACCGGAAGTCTTATCTTTTACAGAAACAAAATGCTGCATATAAAGATTATTGCAAACGGAATGGCCTGAGGGAACTACAAGACCGACTTATGATCGCTAAGTGGAACCGCCAGAACGCCGCTAAAGCCAGAGGAGCGGCAAGACGATATAAGACAGCAAAGGGGATTGACTGATGGATAGATGGGAATATTTCAATCCGAATCCTGTTAAGGATAAGAGAACAGGAGATTGCGTTGTCCGGGCAATATGCAAAGCAACCGGGTTCGACTGGGAAACGGTATTCACCGGATTAATGATACAGGCGTGCACTCTGTCAGATATGCCAAGTGCAAATTATGTCTGGGGAGCGTACCTCTATAAGCGTGGATACAGACGCAAACTGATTGAACAATCAGAACGATATATCTATACAGTCAACGACTTTTGTGCAGATCATCCGACCGGCACGTACATTCTCTGCATAGATGGCCATGTTGTGACGGCACAAGACGGCAAATATTTCGATACATGGAATAGCGGAAACGAAATACCGATTTATTATTTGGAAAAAAATGGATAAATATCCACTATTATGTTTTATTGTATTTCCACACAAAACCTTTGTGAGTTCGACGTTCACCACGACAGCAACGACTGATGCTATCTTTTCGACCGTTTACGTGGTCTGCGGCATCTTCTGCGCAACTCCACTCAGCGATAAAATGATTGTTTAAGTCATATTGATAAACAACTTTTGCTCTTGGACTGTTTCCTCTCTTATAATTTCCATGAGGAGGGACAGAAGCGGAGCGCAATCCTGTATTTATTGCATGAAAAGTGTTTTCTTGTTTCGTGACCCATTCAAGATTATCAACAGTATTGTTTTTCTTGTTCCCGTCAATATGATTCACTACTTCTTTTTGTTCCACGTTCGGAATAAATGCCTCTGCAACAAGGCGGTGAACGAGATAGTTCTTACGTTTGTAATTAACAACAAGTGTTACTCTATCGTAACCATCGTTTTCAAAAGGAGTCAAATACTTGCATCCTTTATTGTAATTTCTCCTTGCACTAATAATATTGCCAAGATTGCTTATTTTGTATAATCCTTCATAACCGACAACATCTTTCCAAATTTCTTGCATAAAAATAACACCTGTCCTTTCAGTGTGCGTGTCCTATTGATAAATGTACGGAAATCTCTAGGACATGAGACTTTCGGGAGCTACCCTATCCGTACACAAATATTATATCACAAATCAATGAAATATTAAAGAGGTATATCAATATGCATATTATTGAAGCAATACAAACAATTCTATCAATTTGTGGTGGCATTTCTATCATAGGAGGGGCGGCAGCCGTAATCTTTAAGTGGATTACACCAGTATTCCGACTTAATAAGCGAGTAGAAACACTGGAAGAACACGACAAGCGTGACTTTGAGAGTCTTCAGAGGATTGCAGAGCGAGATTCATTAATTCTGGAAGTGTTATCAACCATGCTGGACAGCCAGATTAGTGGGAATAATGTAGAAGAATTAAAAAAAACAAAACAGAAGCTTACAAATTATCTTGCACAGAATCAGCGTTAATTGCATTAATAAGGGGTATGCTCATGAAATTATATGTGTTCACTAAGAAAGATATAGACAGATTCTTGATAGAGTGTAATTTTACACCGGACGAAGAAAGACTGTTCCGGATGAGATGTCAGGAACGCACTCTCGAATACTGTGCTGAGCAGATGAATGTGAGCATATCAACAGCAAAGCGGTTAAGCCGGAGGGTAAATAATAAAATAATCAAAGTATGCTGATACTTTTCATATACTTATATGGGTCTTAGACGAACTGTCTAAGGCTCTTTTTTTATTTTAGAATATAATCAGAAAGGCGGTGTATAAGATGGCATTATATAACAATCCTTATCAATATAGTTTTGGCGTTCCTGGGCAGATGAACCAGTTCCAGCAACAGCCTGTCCAGATGCCAACCCAACCAGTACAGCAACCACAGCAGAATAATAGCGGTATCCTGTGGGTATCCGGCGAAGTCGGCGCAAAATCCTATCTGGTAGCACCTGGGACAAGCGTTTTACTGATGGATTCAGAGAGTGAAAAGTTCTACATAAAATCTACAGACGTTTCTGGTATGCCACAACCATTACGGACGTTTGAGTATCATGAAATAGGCACTCAGATGCCACCTAAGCAGCCTGTTCAGAACATGGACAGTAAGTACGTCACCAGACAAGAATACGATGATTTAAAAGCCAAATGCGACGCTATAGCAAGTCGATTAAATTCATTTTCTGAACCTGTTAGAACTAATACTGTACAGGAGCCAGCAATCGAGGGAGGAAATGCAGATGAGTAATCCATTATTTAACGCACTTGGCGGTGGGTTGACTACTGGAAATCTGGAAATGACATACAAGCTGATTGATATGTACAAAGATATAAAGAACACACAGTACTGGGACAAGAAAGTGGAGTATTACAACACTGTCCTTGATGAGATGCGTAGCGGATACAATGACGATTACAGCGAGCGTGGAAGAAAACATGACAGCATGGGGAGATACAGCTCAAGTGACGGCAGAATGATGCCAGATTACGACCGGGGCAATTCTTATGCCAGACGTGGTGAACATTATGTCAGAGAGCATTACAGCCGCTCTGATGGGCGAGACACTTACGATGACTACATGACACAGAAGCAGAGCTATCGCTCCGGGAAGTCTGAAGACTGCAAAAGAAAAATGCTTGCTGCACTGGAAGAACACATGGATGAGCTTACCACGGAATTGAGCGATATGTCCAAGGACGCAGAATGCCGGGAAGAACGTGATCTTGTTAAGAGATACGTTGAGAAATTAAGAAATATGCTTTGATTTGACAAAATGTGGGGACAACTTTTTTAAAAGAATGTGATACTATAATCTTGCAAGGCGTGGTGAACCTTGTAGGGCTTGCTGATTAGAAGTTTTTGCTTTCTTTTTCGTTTCATGTCCTCCTTTCTTTGCGAATATGCCCTTAAGAGAAACAGATGAAGCAGATTTGAGCGGAATCTGGAGGTTGAAAAGCGGGTGCAATTTCCGGCATATTCATTAGCCAATTTGACTGACTGGTAACACCTCCTTGTAAATGAAACAACATCTCCGTGAAAGTCGGATAGTGGCAGGCATAACACGATAAATACCTTGCTAACCCGGGAATCCGGGTTATGGGAAAGCGGCAACGATTGGCGGTGTTGCGGCGGTCTGTAAAACCGTTCCCTCGTGGTAAACATTATAGGTTCAATTCCTATCTTTCCCATTACCTTGCCAGTGGTCTAACTGGCTTAATCCATTTACCTGCGGCGGCAGGTCAATAAACACGACCAGGAGGATATATGCAGAAACTTATTGACACATTAAAATCATTTGGAATTGAAATCCCAGAGGATAAACAGGCAGATGTGAAAAAGGCACTTTCTGAAAATTACAAGAATGCAAAAGAAGTTGCAAAAACTCTATCAAAAGTTGAGGGAGAACGAGACGACTGGAAAGAACGCGCAGAGACAGCAGAAAAGACCCTGAAAGGTTTTGATGGTATCGACCCGGCGAACATTCAGACAGAGCTTGCTGGATGGAAGAAGAAAGCTGAGGACGCAGAGAAAGAATTCAATGCAAAAATCTACGACCGTGATTTCTCAGACGCTCTGAAAGCGGCACTCGACGATGTTAAGTTTTCTAGTGAAGCGGCAAAGAAGTCTGTTATGGCGGACATTAAAGAAGCAGGATTGAAGCTGAAAGACGGTAAAATTCTCGGACTGAACGACCTGATTCAGCAGATGAAGCAGTCTGACGCATCCGCTTTTGTGGATGAATCTCAGCAGCAGGCTCAGCAGAATCAGGCAAGATTTACCACTCATGTTGGACAGCAGCAGACGCCGGGAAGTATGACCAAAAAAGATATTGAAGCAATCAAAGACCCGTCCGAGAGACAGGCTGCAATTGCTCAGAATATCCAGTTATTCCAGTGATTTTTTTACACCGACTATACGCCAGAGTATAGCCGCTAACCCAATACCTTAATAGTTATGGGTAGAAAGGATTTTTTATATGGCAGCAAAAGCTAATCTTATTATGAGTAATGATATTCAGGTCACAGCACGTGAGATTGACTTTGTAACCAGATTCGAAAGAAACTGGCAGCACTTACGCGATATTCTGGGTATTATGAGACCTATCAAAAAACAGCCGGGTGCTGTACTCAAGTCCAAATACGCAGAGGGTACTTTACAGAGCGGAAAAGTGGCAGAGGGTGAGGAAATCCCTTACAGCAAATTCGTTGTAAAAGAAAAGAACTATGCAGAAATGACTATCGAGAAGTACGCAAAGGCTGTATCTATCGAAGCAATCAAGGATCACGGTTATGAGAACGCTGTTCAGATGACCGATGACGAATTCCTTTTCCAGCTTCAGACTGATGTTACCGGCAGATTCTATGATTATTTAAAAACCGGCACACTTACTTCCACAGAAACCACTTTCCAGATGGCTCTGGCAATGGCTAAGGGTCGTGTTGAGAACAAATTCAAACAGATGCACAGAAATGTGACTGGTGTTGTTGGATTTGTCAACATTCTGGATGTATATGAATACCTTGGAGCAGCTGAGATCACTATTCAGAACCAGTTCGGATTCCAGTACATGAAGGACTTTATGGGATTCAATACAATCTTCCTGTTATCCGACAGCGAAATCCCGAGAGGACAGGTTATCGCTACTCCTGTTGAGAACATCGTACTTTACTATGTTGACCCGAACGAATCTGACTTTGCGAGAGCTGGTTTGGTGTATACCGTTTCCGGCGAAACAAACCTGATTGGATTCCACACTCAGGGCAATTACCACACCGCAGTGTCCGAAGCGTTCGCGGTTATGGGACTGACTCTTTTTGCAGAATACATTGACGCAATCGCAGTAATTACCATTGATGAGACACCTACACTTGGTACTCTGACAGTAAATTCCGTGGCTGGAACAGCAAGTGGCGACACAAAAATCACTGTAAATCCGACTAAGGAAAATGCTAACAACGTATATAAATACAAAGTTGCAACAGACGCAGTAACTGTCGGATATGGACAGAATCTCAGAAACTGGACTACATGGGACGGAAAAGCTGACATTAAGGCAGCAACCGGACAGAAGATTACAGTGGTTGAGTGCGATGGAACATACAAGGCACTGAACGCCGGAAGCGAAAGCGTAACAGCGAAACCATAAATGTGGGAGGTAACTGGCATGGCTTATACAGATTATAAATTCTATACAGAATCATTCGGCAATGTCGTGCCAGAAACCGACTTTCCACGACTGGCAGAAAGAGCCAGTGATTTCGTGGACACGATGACGTTTGACAGGCTGGTGGACGGGCTGCCGGAAAATGAACGCTCACAGAAGCGTATCAAAAAGGCAGTCTGCTCATTGGCTGAATTAATGTATCAGATTGAACTTGCTGAGAAAAATGCTACCAATGCCGCTGTGAGCGGTACGTCAACTGCAATCGGGTCCGGTGGTAGCACTACAGGCATTGTAACATCTGTATCTTCTGGCAGTGAATCCATCTCTTACGCAACGCCTCAGCAGATTGGGGCAAGTGCAAAGGAATGGAGTGCAGTATATGCCGCCGCCGGAGACGTGCAGAAAACGAACAACTTGCTTTACAAGGCGGCTTTACCACTTCTGATGGGAGTAAGGACAGATGATGGAATACCAGTATTGTATGCAGGAGTGTAAAAATGGAATTAAGAGAACTCACTAGCAAAGTAATAGAACTGTTGAATATTGAAAGTCCAGAACAGATTCCAGATTCTTTGATGGAAATTGTGCTGAATGGAAAAATAGAATATTTTGACAGATTTTGTAATCTGGTTGAGGACTTATCCGTTGACTGGTTGCAGAAGATTTTCCAGTATTATCTTGCTGATAGAAAAGTAAAGATGCAGGATTACACGCCTGTTTCATTAGCAAGATTTGCCGGAAAACTGGTGCAAACAGAAAACGAACGCACTGTATATGATTTATGCGCCGGAAGTGGTGCATTGACTATTCAAAAATGGAATCTGAATAATGAATTAAAATTCGTATGTTATGAGTACGATAAAACGGTTATTCCTATTTTGCTTTTCAATCTGGCAGTAAGAAATATGGATGCAGTTGTTGTAAATGGCGATGCATTGCAGGATGAAGTTTTCACAACTTATCTTGTAAAGAAAGGTGAAAAATATTCTTCTGTAAAAAAGACAGAAAATTTTAAACTGGAAAAGACAGATAGTTGTATTTCAAATCCACCATACAATATGAAGTGGAAGATACCGCCGTTTGCACAGCTGCAACCTCGCTTTAACGACTGTGAGTTGCCGCCAGAAAGCAATGCAAATTATGCTTTTATTTTGACCGCATTAGATAATTGCAAGGAAAAAGTTTCAATGATTCTTCCGTGTGGGATATTAACTTCAAATCTAAAAAATGAAATAGAAATAAGAAAGTATCTTATTGAGAAGAATTTGATAGAATCAGTTATTTTGTGCCCGGATAAAATGTTTGAAGCTACTGCGATCGCAACTTGCCTTTTAACTCTGAATAAGAAAAAAAAGACAACACATATTGCATTTTTAGATATGCGCAAAACTTGCGATGTAGAACAAAGAGAACAAAACGGACAGTTTGGCGGGGCAAGTCACGAAAATAGAACGTACAAAAAAGCTGTTAATGTTTTTTCTGATGAACAGATGGAAAACGCCATTGATTCTATCATTAATCAGAAAAACGTCGTCGAATTTTCAAAAAGCGTGCCTTTTCAAACTGTAGTAGAAAACAGATATACTCTTCTCCCAACACGATACATTGAATTTAAAGAAGAGGATTTCGCACACAGAGATTATGGAGAAATCATTGACGACTTAAACAGAGTTATCAGTGAAAAAAATGGTCTCAAGCTGACAATGAATGAAACACTTGCAAAATCAATCGGATTATATGACATATTCCAGATGTTCAAGCAGTCAGAAGAAACAGCGGATTCCATGAATCAAATGCTTGCTTTTACTGGAAAGAAAATTGAAAAAGAAAATTTTATTTCCATGACGAAGAAAGCAGGAGAACTAAAATTTGAAAACGGAAGCAAGAACAATATATCAACTATACTGCTCTCGATTTTACAGATGTGGAAGCAACACATAATGTATCTGAACAATGAAGAAAACAGGTACTTGATAGAATTAAGAGACGCGCTTTTACCAGATTTAATGTCTGGGAAAATTGATTTGGGAGGCGATAAATGATGGACATTTCAACACTTGGCTCATGTATAGCAATCGTTATGATCTGCTACATCGTAGGAATGGGCTGTAAAGCATCAAAAAGAATCTCTGATGAATGGATTCCAGTAATCATGGCAGTTATTGGCGGAGTTCTCGGAGCGGTCGGAATGGGAGTTATCCCAGATTTCCCGGCAACGGATTATATCACAGCAGTTGCGGTCGGTATGTTTAATGGATTGTCGGCCACTGGCGTGAATCAGATTATTAAGCAGACAGTGCAGAAAGAATAATTAAGGAGAGGGTATCATGTATTCGTCTAAAATTACACTTTTCAACTATTACGAAAGTGCCACAACTGGAGATGCGTACTGGTATCCTCATGTTTTATCCGGTGTCGACCTGATTACGGACAAGGGGGCAATCCTTAAGAAGTACGGGCCAGACGCAACTGACAACGCACAGTTACACATTCGATACACTGTCCAGAACGGTGATATAACCATTACTGATAAAGACGGCAAGATTCTCCCATGGGTTCCAGTTAAAGAGTGGAAAAGGCAGATTAACAACGCTCTGGAAGACACTATTACATTCTCAGATGAATCATTCTTCTGGGAGGGTGAGTGGACTGGTGGAACGGTATCTGATGGTGATTATCGGAACGGATTCTATCAATACATGAACGAGAACAAGGATAACGTGTTTAAGATTACCAGTGTAGGCGGTCCGTATACACTGATTCCGCATTTTGAGATTCTGGGTAAGTAATATGAGTAAAATTCATCATTTCAAAGGGTTCTCCGTAGTTGATGGAGATATGAAAATCAAGTTAAATATGGATAGATTCTCCAGACAGTATCAGGAAGCCCAGTATCTCCTTGATGGAATGGTCATGGACAGTATGGTTCCGTTTATGCCAATGATTACCGGAAATTTTATCAATCGAACAAGAGTTGAGAGTACATCCTTACAAGGAACTGGGAAAGTATGTGCGGCGGCGGCTCCTTATGGACGTTTTCTGTATGAGGGAAAAGTAATGGTTGATGAGTTGACCGGAAGTCCATACGCAAGACGTGGAGCAAAGAAAGTTCTCGTCAGTCAGTTTTCTGGTCAGACAGCCGCAAAGGAAAATCTTGAATACACCAAACAGGCTCACCCACGGGCACAGGCAAAGTGGTTTGATGCCGCTAAACGGCAATATGGTGACACATGGGTTCGCAAAGTAAAAGCACAGGCAGGAGGTGGCAGGCATAGCAGATAAACCTATCGGAAAAGACGCAACCGGATACGAAATTCTGACAGATGCCATGAAAGCACTTCTGAACCAGTATCCGGGACTGTATGAAAATGAAACAATCAAGTTTGAAGAACTTGGCAAGGAATCAGGAATTGCGTTCTCGGCAGATAATGGAGCTTTAATCTATTCGGAAAAGGAAGATGTATGCGGAGTGATGCATCAGGTATGCCAGTACCCATTTTATGTGGTTTACCGCACGGCATCAGACAAAGAACGGCAGAAGTTATCTGTTCAGAAGTTCCTGGACAATCTCGGTAAATGGATATGCCGGGAACCAGTTATCATAAACGGCTCTGAGACGCGCTTAAATGCTTTTCCAGAGCTTTCACAGGGGCGAGTGATAAAACGTATAACCCATGATAATTCCTATGGTTTAGAGCCACAGGAGAGTGGCGTACAGGACTGGTTATTGCCATTGTCAGTACGCTATGAAAATACTTATGAAGTAATATAACAAGTAACAACCGGCTATCAATTGGAGATAGTCGCTAACCTACACAGCCTTTTAAAAGTTATAGGCAGAAAGGACATTTCTATGGCAGTTACAGGAAAAATTGACCGTAAATATATGGCTCATTATATTGATGCAGGTTCCCTCTGCGGAGGGATGACACCAAAATATGAGCGTCTTGGAAAGGACCTGGAAGAGTACAATGTCGAACTCAATCCAGATACCGAAACATCTAAAAACATTCTTGGAGAATCCACATTCAAGCATAACGGCTACGAAGTTTCTTCTGACGCTGATCCGTTTTATGCAGATACCACATCAGACCTGTTCACAGCGTTGCAGAAGATTGTAGATGGACGTCTCAAAGATGACAACCTCAAAACAAAAGCAGTCGAGGTTCATCTCTGGGCAGAAGCCACAGCAGACAAGTATGAAGCATACCAGCAGGATTGCTACGTTGTTCCGACCTCCTATGGCGGTGATACGTCCGGTTATCAGATTCCGTTTACCGTCAACTATACCGGCGAACGTGTAAAAGGAAAGTTTGATATCAGTTCCGGTACATTCACAACCGACAGCGAATAAACACACATACAAGGAGGACATGCTAAATGGCAAAAGTAATTAATACAAAAATTGATGATGGAATTCTCGTTTTTACATTCACAAATAACAAAGATGAAGTTTTTTCTTCTTTCAAACTGAACCCGACAGATATCAATGTGGCAGCACGTGCAGAAGAACTGGAGGAGTGCTTTGAACAGTTCAAGGCTTCCGTCCAGAAAGTCACATCTGGTAAAGAAATGGCGGAACTGAATAAACAGATTGAGGATAAAATCAATTATCTCCTTGGATATGAAGCATCCAAGGACCTGTTTAAAGAACCAATTACCGCAACAACTGTATTCGGTAATGGCCAGGTATTTGCTTATATCGTTCTGGACAAGATCACAGAAGCAATCGCACCGGAAATTGAAAAGAGAAAAAAGAAAATGCAGACAGCAGTTAACAAGTATACGGAGAAATATGAAAAATGACCGCCTATGAGCTTCCCACCTCACTGAACATAAGTGGGGTGGATTTTTCTATCAGAACGGATTTTCGAGCAATCATTGATATTCTCATTGCGTGGAATGATCCAGAGTTAGACGAACAGGCGAAGTCAATTGTTATGATACAGATTCTGTTCGAGGATTGGCAGAGCATACCGCCGGAACATTTATCTGAAGCCTGTCAGAAAGCGTGTGAATTTATTGACTGTGGACAGACTGATGACAACCCGAACAAACCAAAGCCCCGTTTGATGGACTGGGAACAGGACGGAGATATGATTGTACCGGCTGTAAATAAAGTTGCCGGAAAAGAAATCAGAGCCATTCCGTATATGCACTGGTGGACATTTTTTGGATATTTCATGGAATCCGGTGAGTGCCTGTTCAACACAGTTGTTGGAATCCGCTCTAAAAAGGCGAAGGGCGAACGTCTGGATAAATGGGAAAAGAAATTCTATCAGGAAAACAAAAATATTATTGATATAAAGACACGTCTCAGCGACGATGAGCAAGCTTATAAAGATAAGCTGAATGAGATGTTGAACCTCAAATAGTTAGGAGGCGAACACATGGCTGCTGATGGCTCAATTATTATTGATACTAAGCTTGATACATCTGGAATTGATAATGGAGTATCAAGGATTAAACAGTCATTTAACAGCCTTGGTAGTGCTGTAAAAAAAATCGGTCTGTTAATTGGCGGGGCTTTTGCTGTTGGTAAGTTGGTGCAGTTTGGAAAAGAGTGTATTGAGCTAGGCTCCGACCTCGCAGAAGTTCAGAATGTGGTCGATGTTACATTCACCACCATGTCGGATAAGGTCAATGAATTTGCAAAGAATGCAATGGTCTCAGCCGGACTGTCAGAGACAATGGCAAAAAGGTATGTTGGTACGTTCGGAGCAATGTCTAAGTCATTCGGATTCTCAGAATCACAGGCTTACGACATGTCAACGGCTCTGACACAGCTGACTGGTGACGTAGCATCATTTTACAACATCAGTCAGGACTTAGCCTATATCAAACTGAAATCCGTATTTACTGGTGAAACGGAAACGCTCAAGGACCTCGGCGTGGTAATGACCCAGACGGCACTTGATCAGTACGCACTGGCAAATGGCTACGGCAAAACTACATCTGCTATGACCGAGCAGGAGAAAGTAGCTCTCCGTCTGGCTTTTGTGCAGAAACAATTATCGGCTGCATCTGGTGATTTCATCCGAACATCTGACTCATGGGCGAATCAGGTGAGAGTTATGCAGTTACAGCTACAGTCCATCAAGGCAACAGTCGGACAAGGTTTGATTAATATTTTTACACCTGTTCTGAAAGTAATCAATATTCTTCTCGGCAAACTGGCGACTCTGGCAAACGCATTTAAGTCATTCACGGAGCTTATTACTGGCAAGAAATCATCAGGTCAGACAGGTGGAAGCGGCGCAGGGCTTGCCGGAACAGATACAGTTGCAGATACGGCAGATCAGTATGGACAGGCAGCCGATAATGCAGAGAAACTGGCAGATGCCACAAACGATAATGCTAAGGCAACGAAAAAGGCAAATAAAGAAACAAAAAATTATCTTTCTTCATTGGACGAAATACACAAAGCTACCTCTACAGATAGTAGCTCTTCCATACCATCTTCATCTGGCGGGAGTGGTGGAGCGTCTGGAGGATTATCTGGTGCAGTAAGCAATGTGGATTACGGAAAACTTGCAGAAGGCGAAACGACTATTAAAAAAATGTCCAAGCCGCTTGATTCCATAATAAAGAAGTTTAAAAAATTAGCCAAATTGCTATCAAAAGGATTCTGGGATGGACTAGGCGATTACAAACCGATTTTTGATGATATTAAGGAAAATATTAACTCTATCGGGAAATCCTTGCAGAATATATTTACTGATCCAGAAGTAATTGGAGCGGCAAGTGATTTTTTAGATACATTTGCCTATTCCATTGGAAGAGTATCTGGATCTTTTTCGAGGATTGGAATAACAATTGCTCAAAATCTTATTGGAGGAATAGAAAAATTTCTAAAGCAAAACACCAGTAGAATAAAAACATATTTAATTGATATGTTTGATATTGGATCTGAGGTTGCTCAAATTGAAGGAAATTTTTCATCCGCTCTAGCAGAGGTATTTTCTGCATTTGGTGGAGAAATTGCGCAGCAGATAACAGCCAATATCATAGGGATATTCTCAAATATCTCAATGACTGCTATGGGATTATGTGCAAGACTTGGAAGAGATATGCTGAATATGATCGCACAGCCGTTCATTGATAATAAGGATATATTAAAAAGCGCAGTCGAAGGAACACTTGGGGTTATCGAAACAATAACCGATGGATTATCGACAGTTATTCAAAATCTTTCCGATTTAGTGACCGCATTATACGATGAGCATTTAAAACCTTTTTTTGATTCAATAGCTAATGGACTTTCAACCATTTTTGGAACTTTAATAGATGGATATAACACATATATTCTTCCAGTTATGCAAGGTTTAGCTTCTAAGATAAAAGAGCTTATGGATGGGGAATTGGGAGAAATGTTTGTAAAAGTCCAAACTTTTCTCGGCAAATTAATAGATATCTTAAAAGAGCTTTGGGAAAATATTTTAGTTCCAATAATTAGCTGGATTGTATCAAATGCAATTCCAGTAATAGCAGACGTTGCAAATGTAATTGGCGACACTGTTATAGAGGCAATAAAATCCGTTATTAAAATTATTGGAGATGTATTAGATGTCCTGAGCGGAGTTATTGATTTTCTGAAAGGAGTTTTTACAGGCGATTGGGAACTAGCATGGAACGGAATCAAAGAAACTGCAAGAGGTGCATGGAACCTTATAAAAGATATTATATCTGGAGCCTGGGAAGCTATTAATGGAATAGTAAAAACCGCATTAACAATAATAAAAAGTATCATTTCTCTTTCTTGGAACGCAATAAAAACAGTTACTGTTACAGTATGGAATGTTATAAAAACATGGCTGTCTAATACATGGGAAGCAATAAAAACTACAGTTTCGACAGTATTTGACGGAATAAAGTCTAAAATTACAAGAATTTGGGATTCCGTGTCAGAAAAAACGTCATCTATATGGGGAAAAATAAAAACGTTTGTTGACGGAAAAGTAAGTGCTATTCATGATGCAATCGTGGATAAATTTACAAGTGCCAGAGATACGGTCAGAAGGGCGTTTGAGGGTATACGTGATACCATCAAAGATATATTAAACAAGGTGATCGGAATTGCAAACAGCGCTATTGGAACTGTAAACAGTGCAATTGGCGGCATTGAATCAGCATTTACATTTGGACCGTGGAAGGTTCCAACTCCTTTTGGTTCGAGGACAATTGGATTTACAGCTAATTTCCCAAGAGTTCCTACAATTCCATATCTTGCAAAAGGTGCCGTTATCCCGCCAAGATCAGAGTTCCTTGCAGTGCTTGGAGATCAGAAGAATGGTCGCAACCTGGAAGCACCAGAAGAATTGTTAAGGCAGATTGTAAGGGAAGAAACTGGAGGACAGCAGTCTGGCGGAAGCTATAGATTTACCGCACAGCTCAACAGACGAACCATATTTGATGAGATGATTGACGAAGCAAAGTTAAGACGTGATGCAAGCGGTACAAATCCGTTTGAATTGGCATAGGGGGTGAGAATGTGGCATTTTCAATAAGTAAATCAATAACTGATAGATATAAAATAAATGGGCTTCTCATCCCTCAACCAGATGAGGATATGCAGTGTAACTTTGAGACCACCTATTCGGAGGGAAGTAATCGAACTCAAAAAGGAGTTGCGCTAATAACTCCGCTTTTTACAGTTATGCAATATAGCTATAAAGCCACCAATGTGCCGGTTGATGAGAAATCAACTAATCTGGTAAATGCAATTATTAAAGGAAAGCCGTTCATTTTACATCACTGGTTAGCACACAAAAATGAATGGCGTTCAGAAAAGTTTTACGTGGGAAAAATGAATTACAGCATAAAACAAGTTGGGGAATACTATTCCGAAATATCATTTAATATGCAGGGGGTGAATCCACTTGATTAATGTATCAAATACTTTTAAAGAAAAATTGCAGGATGGCGAGCAAGTAATTGAAATCGTGGAGATCACCTTTGCTGACGGAACAACAAAGACACTTGAAAACGAGATTATGATCGGCAACAATGACTTTTCCGATTGTGCGGAGAGTGGCAGCTTCCCGGTCGGCGCTACAGTATGCAAAACGATGAAGCTTGAATTGGATAATACAGAGGATCAGTGGAAAGATTATAATTTCTACCAGGCAAAGGTTCATACCTATTTGAAGCTCCAGACTTCCGTAGCGGAACCAGCCAGTGAATCAATTTGGATGAATGATTTTTATGAGCCAATTCTCGATACTGATGGAAACAGCATAGTCCTTTCCAGAGCCGCCTCAGAAGACCGATACGAGACGATTGACAAGGGCGTCTATACAATTACCACGCCAGAGCAATACGGTGAAATATTGAGCTTTACGGCGATGGATGACATGTATAAAACCAATGCTAAATATTATAGTGCTCTGACTCTTCCACAGCCGATTATGGCGCTGGTAAGAGATGCTTGTGAGAGTTTGAACATCCCTATGGGGTTTTCCTCTATGGCGCATGGAAATGTAATTGTCACAGCGCTCCCTGACAACATGACATTCCGTCAGCTGATCGGATGGGCGGCAATGTTGGAGACAGCAAACGCCAGAATTGACAATAGAGGGTATTTGCAGTTTGCTAAGTGGAATTTTGGAGCTGTCGAAAACGGCTCCTTGGTTCCGATTAAATTAGAGGATTACGTGAATAGCCCAACTCTTTCCAGTGATGATATTGTAATTACTGGAATCAGAGTAAAAAATAAAGAATCAGAATCCCTGTTTGGAACTGCTGGATATGTGCTGGAGTTAGAAAACAATCTTCTGTCTGACAGTGACCTTGGAACTGTAGCGGCATGGATTGGTGGTAATATGATCGGGGCCAGATTCCGAAATCTGCAAGGAGATCTGATTTATAATCCTCTGTTAGAGTTTGGTGACATGGCATATAGCTTTGATCGGAACGGAAATAAATATCTTACACCAATCACTGATGTATCATCTCCGTTAAATGGCATTACTACTGTAAAAACGCAGGCAGATGATCCTATCCGAAATAGCAGCGCATATATGTCGGAAGCTACAAAAGCGTTGGTAGAAGCAAGACAACTTGTTAAGGATGAGCGTACAGAGCGCGAGAAAGCCGTTGAAAGGCTTAATAATACACTGAAAACTTCTGGTGGTTTATACATGACTGTAGAGCCACAGGATGATGGTAGCAATATCTATTATGCACATAATAAGCCTACACTGGAAGAATCTGATATTGTATGGAAATTTGCAGCAGAAGCAATCGGCATTTCCATGGATGGAGGAAAGACATATCCTTATGGACTAAATATTAATGGAGAACTTATTGCAAGGCTTCTATATGCCGAAGGGATCAATGCAAGTTATATTAATACTGGTGCGTTAGTTGTTCGGGACGCAAACGGGAAGATTATTTTTTCAGCAGATATTGATAACAACCAGATCGTTATTGATGGTGCTTCTGTCAGAATCGGCGCATCACCTTTGGACGGATTGTTAAGCAGCATGCAGGGGCAGATTGATGGGAATATAAACACCTGGACAGGAACCTCAGTGCCTACATTGAGTAATTATCCAGCTAATGAGTGGCTGGATGATACCGAAATGAGCAAGCATGTCGGAGATATTTATTATGATGGTAATAGCCATGCTTACCGATTTGTAAATGAGGGCAATGGGTATTATTGGAAACAGTTGAAAGATACGGACGTTACAAAGGCACTGAAAGACTCTGAAGACGCATTGGCAGCAGCTAAACAGGCACAGGAAGCGGCGGCTCTTGCCAAGAATATGACCTTGCAGCTGAGTAACGAATACCAGGGCGTTTCTGTTGATTCTGATGGAAATTATGGAACGTTTCCGAGTAACGTGAGTACACAGGCGGTCGTAATGTACGGAACACAGGATATTACATCTGATTGCAAATTTACAATTATCAAATCAGATAGTGTAACAGGATCCTGGAATAATGCAACCAAGACATACACGGTAACAGCATTATCCGCTGACGATGGATGGGTAGATATTAAAGCAACATATATCAGTGTTCTATCAGTAGTTAAGAGATTTTCGCTGGCTAAAATTTACGCTGGCAAAGATGGCGTTGACGGCCTCCAGGGGCCAAAAGGAGAACAAGGTGTACCTGGTAGGACATATTTTCTTGAAAGCCCATCATATGTTATTAAGCAACGCGTGAATGGCAGTGTAGCCCCGAGCTATATTACTTTGAGTGCTTGGTATCGCGATGGAAACGCGGAAACACGAACAGCATATAAAGGTCGTTTTAAAATCGAAGAATCCGTAGATGGGGAAAATTGGAAAACGGTATATTCTTCTGCGAAAGACGAAACAAGCGTTTCACATAATTTATATACGGCATTATCAACTAAAGCGGGAGGAATTATAACAACGGCTTCTGGAAGGTCAATTGGAATTCCAAGAGATGTAAGTGCCATAAAATGTACCTTATACGCGGCGGGTGGATTTTCACAACCATTAGATTCCCAAAGTATGGCGGTTGTAATTGATGTAGATGCACTTACACATGAAGAAATATTTAACCTCTTAACCAATGATGGCGCAATTAAAGGAATTTATAAAGAGGGAAATCAGCTATATATTTCGTTCACTTACGCCAAGGGCGGCATATTGAAGCTCGGCGGTCCAAATAATGGATATGGCACTTTTGAGGTGTATGATGCTAGCGGAAATGTTATTTGCAAAATAAACAATACAGATGGATTCAAAAATATAAAAGGGAATGAGTGGGCGCAAATAAAAGAATCTATATTTAGTGCTGGATATGGCAGCATAACAGATGGACTTCTTGACTTATCAGCGCAATATGAAAACAAGAGAAGTGTTGTTCTCCAATCTGTAACTGGTGATTTGATATTTAAGGTAGCTCAAAATTTAATGATAGAAGGAATGAAAGCACTTACTGCTGGAAATCCGATGGTTTTTAGTCCAACATATCTTTATGTTGGATATTCCTCATCATCCTCCATGCACTACAAAGTGCTTGGGAAATCCATCAAAGAAGACGAGCTGGAAGACCTATACAGAATCAAAGTAATCTGGGCGAAATACAAAGACGGATATTTATCTGAGCAAGATGAACGATACGGTAAAGAAATGCCGATGTTTATAGCCGAGGACATTGACCGAAGATTTCCATTAGCTGTTGACCATAATGAAAAAGGTAAAGCTGAAAACTGGAATTATCGCATTATGATCCCATGCATGTTTGCCATGCTGAAAAACGACCATGAGAAGGTTCTGGCATTGCAGTCAGATAACCAGATATTACTTTCTAAAATTGATGCTTTATCAGCAGAGGTAGAGCAGTTAAAAGAACTTATCAACAATATTTCACGAAAGGATTGATAAAAAATGTCTGAATCTATACCAAGTACACTAATATCAGCTCTCCCAGCAGCTACCAAAGTATCTGATACGGATATTGTGGTATTGGAGAACGGCTCTACAACCCAGAAGATTACTATAGCGCAGTTGAAAGAGGCGCTAGGGATTAATGCACTAAACACGAATTTTAAATTCTACAGTTCCTTATTTCAAATTGGATTAACAACAGCTGCAACATGGGATCAGATACTTATTAAATTAACTGATGGTACTGGAATAAAATTTGCTGCATGGAAATCAGACTATCCTAATTTATCAAATCCATGCACAGGTAGTAGGCAATTAATAACTGTTTGCAGACCATATTCAGGTTATTCTACTATAGAAGTGTGGGATATTGATAATAACGTTCGCCACTTTACAGCGCATAATGGAGATAACTATAGATCTTGGAAATCATACTAAAACCACGTTACACTCTATGTTTTTAATGCTGTTGACAATCAGCTGCATTTACGTTTCTTTGTATATAATCTACAAGTATCAACAAATGTTGCCCAATCACTACTGTATTGCCATCTAACTGTATATGTTCAAGATGAAATTGCAAATTCTGGAAAGCTTAATTGAGCATAATAAGCAATACTTGGACATCTTGTTGAATTGGACTATATACTTTTATTCTCCCAGTAATATTTACGTCTCTTGCAACAACGCAACCAGCTATATATTAAAACAAACCTATAATTAAAGGAGGGCAACAACATGCCAAAATAGACTGAATACACAATGAAAGATACGTTAGCGGATAATGACGAAGTAATGTTGTATGACGCAACTGCGAGAGCGAATAAACGTGGACTAATGAGCAAGTTTTGGGATTATGTAGTTGATAAAATGGCAACGGCTGTTATCTCGAAATTGGAGACTAATAACAAGACAATCATCGGGGCAATAAATGCACTAAATAGTGATAAGACGAAATTATGCATTGATTCTAATATAAGTAATCTTAATGATTTTGGAAAAGCTCAAACTCAAATGCTTAGTGAAATCGCATATAATTCAGCATTAAATTATATACCAGGCGAATCGTCTTTTGCCAATGTTTTTTATATTCCGTCTTGGAGAAACTATGGGGTACAGTTTGTATGTGTACCAGATTCAGGAAATATTTATGTACGTATGAATAAAGAGAATAAATGGGGTTCTTGGATAAAGTTAAATTAAAACAAAATTATGAAATAGTGAGTCACTTCACTTTGGATTTCCAAGCAAACCTGATTCATTTTATTCCTCAGAAAAAGGAATTTATTTTTTATCAACATCTGACTATGAAAAGCTTTCTGATAAACCATATGGCTTTTCAGGAAGAAGTATTTGGATTTATAGTCATTATAATAGCAATGAAAGAGTAGGAATTCTCACCTGTTCTGGCAATGGTAAATTTGCTATTGGTTATTGCTTTGGAGACAATAGCATTTCCTGGAATATCATAAAATAATTATTGTAATTGTACTGTTTTGCACTCAATACTTCCATTAGTATTAATTCCCACAATCGTGTATATATTTTTGTCTACAAGATAGGGTGATCGAAATGCAATGTAGTAGCCGGTACTAAAAGAAAAAGGGCAGTCGGATGGCATATAAAAATATCCTGCTATCATCACATAATTTTTACCCTTCAAAGCGGCAGAAAAACTACCATCCTTTTTTATCGGCAAAAGATTAATAGATGTCTCACTATAGAGTTTATTGGAGAAACAAGAAAAAAATAACAAAACACTACCAAACATAAAATGAATATGCTATAATCAGCGTATCAAAATCGGAACAACAAAAAGGGAGCTGAGTTCCCGACTACCAATCAAAAAACTCAGCTCCAAGCACCACAAAGGGTACAGCTATATTATATAAAAATGTGGGGCTGAAATTCACAATTGCTCGCTGTATCATGTACTTATCAACATGAAAGGAATGATATAATGAGCAAATTACAGGAATTTTTAAGCCTTGGTTATTATTACGCATCCAACGGCGGGTACCTTGAAAAGAAAAGTAATGCCTATCTGGATGATTTTAAAAAGAATGCAGGATACAACAATTACACCAAATTCGCAAGAGATGTAAATAGCTGGGGACAGCCAGGATGCCAGGGGCAGCCGTGGTGTGCAGAGTATCAGTTCTGGAAGCTGGCAAAAGTTCTTGGAATCACAAATGCCCTCAAAATCATGGGTGGTGGTTTTTATAACTGTCAGAGTGTAAAAAACTGGTCGAAAAAACAGGGCACATGGCATACCGTTCCGAAACTTGGCGCACTTCTGATTTTCCGAAATGGCTCCCATATTGGAGATGTACAGAATTTTGATGGAGCTAGAATTTATACTAATGAGGGAAATACTTCCAGTGCTCCAGGAGTGGTGGCAAATGGCGGAGCGGTTCGCAATAAATCCTACTCCATCAACGATCCAGCAATCGACGGATATGTTTGGATTGATTGGGAATCCTATGAAGATACTGTCACATGGAAAAAGGCAGGAATTAGAATAGCGACTGTGAACGATTTATACGTCCGCGAGACACCGAATGGATATGTAATGGGTTCCATTGATAAAGATACTGTTGTTGATATTGATGGAAAAACAAGTGGAAAGTGGACGCATGTAAAAGTTTCCGGTATCGGTATTGGCTGGATCTGGACTGGATATCTAGCAAAGGAGGGTGGCCCCGCATCCGCTACCATTACAGGAAAACAGGATAAGACACAGGTGCTTTTCAAGGGAAATGTAACTGCCACTGTGCTTAATGTGCGTACTTGGGCTGGAACTGAGTACCCGAACATCAAAAAATACCCAACTCTTAACCAGGGCAACGAAGTGGAAGTTATGAATTATACACAGAAAGATAAAAACGGCAGCAAATGGTATTATATTCGTATTGCAGGAAAGTATTATGGCTTTGTATCTGCAAAATATATTAAGAAACAGTAAAAAATATCCCGGGGTTAATTCCCCGGGACTTTCTTTTTTTTTAATTACCGACAACATCAATGAGCCAGTTCGTTGGCACATAGAAGATATCATTAATTATTCTTTTGAATTTTTGGGAAAATGTCTAGCTGAAAACCAATCTCGTTGCCTTTCCCATAAGCGTTTTTAGTATCTTTTGAGTAGGCAACCTTTTCAATCAAACTTTTAAGCATTTTATTCTTGGATTCTGTGTCAAGGCTCCAATAGTTATCAAGTAGCTCTTCACAGCGCGGGATAAAATCCGACTGTTGTTTTATAATGTTCTCGTCATGTTTGATTTCTTCTTTTAATTTTTCTATAGTATCGGAGCATGACTGGATAGATGCAGATATTGTTTTGGCACGTTCAAGGAAAACCTCAGTGGTATAGATACCCTGTTCGAGTAGGTCATATTGTTTTGCTTTTTGGGCGTTTAAGCTTTCCAGCTCGTTTTCTTTTTCATGTATGAGATTTTGTTTAGAAATTATTGTTAAATCAATAGCCTGTGAAGATGTATTAATATCATTGTTTAACTTATATTTCTCCACAATCTCCCTAATTCCATCAAGCACAGCTTTTTCAACCAGAGATAACTTGCTGCTCACTGTGGGGCAAGACGTATATGGACACATGAGGGTATCTTCCTGCCCGCGCTTTTGATAAGGGCGGCGAACCATGGCGCGACCACATTTGCTGCAATAGACAATTCCGGCAAGTGGATTACGAATCGAGTTTGCTATACTAACTGGGCGAGGCGGGTTCTTTTTTCGTATTTCCTGGACGGAATTATACAGATCTTCTGATATAACAGCCGGATGTAATCCATTACAAATAAGAGTATCTTTTGATCGTGGGCGTGTCTTAATTACTTGACCAGTCTGTATAGTCTTCACTGTTTTTCTCCCATTCCATCGGATTTTCCCGATGTATACCGGATTTGTCAGAATTCCCTGTATACTGGCAGGAGTCCAGTCACCGCCCAGTGCAGATTCTATTCCCATTTCATTTAATTTCCGTGCAATCTTCGCAACTCCGATTTGTTCGCAGCCATCACCGGAATACCAGGTGTAGATCATTTTTACAATCTCAGCTTGAGTCGGAACAGGTCGGAGAGTATAGCCTTTTTCTTTTTCGAGTTTTACTCTTTCGTATCCGTAAGGTGGTTTGTTGCCACAGTATTTCCCTTCTTTTACTGATGAGATCCTTCCGGCATTCAGTCGGCGCTTGATGGTCTTATATTCTCTTCTGGACATAAAGAGACCAAACTCAAAATATTCTTCGTCATATTCGTTATTTGGATCATATGTTTTGAGAGGTGTTATTATTTTGGTATTTGAAAATTTGAAAGCCCTGGATACGATTCCCTGATCGATAGTATCACCACGGGCAAGTCGTTCCACTTCCACAACCAGAACGCCATCCCACATACCGGATTCTACCTCATGCAGAAGTTGCTGCATGACAGGACGGTCGGCGATAGTTTCTCCAGATACCACTTCGCGGTAAATTGCACCTACAATGTACTCTTTTTTCTTTGCAAGATCTAACAAGATCCGTTCATGCCTGGCAAGCGTTTCGCCCTCTCCGTGCGCCTCAGCTTCCCGATCGGCTCTGGATTTCCTTAGATAGATGCATACTGATTCATTCATTTTATCATTCTCCTTTTTTTACTTGTGCGATAATCCAGGAGATGATATAATTATGGTGTAGGTAAGATTTTCTCCGGATTATCTTATTTATTAAAACCGGTTCCTGTTGGTCGCAGGAGCCGGCTTTTTTATTATTTATTCTATTTCATCAATATCAAGAGAATATCCAAAGACTTCTCCAACATCTGTACATTTCCCTTTTAAAGTAACTGTCTCTCCTTTGGTCATGGAAGCTACTTTTGTTTTTTGTTCATCATTTTTTATGTAGCATTGAACTCCGATAATCTCAAAGTCTCCATCAGCCATCAAGTCAATATACTTTCCAGAAGCGTCAATGTTTGTAAGTTTTCCAGTAATTTCAAGATATTTATCTTTGTATTTATCAGACGCTCCCATGGCATTGTTATCAAGATCTGCCATCATATCATTAACTGATACGGAAGTGTATTCTTTTGGTATATCTTCTTTTTTACTTGATGTAGAATTTGTAGATTTCGTACTGGAATTACTATTACTTCCGCCTGTCACCGCACCTATAGCACAAAGGATGATAAGGGTAAGCAGAATCCACTTAAACTTTCCACCTTTTAATTTCTTCCGGCACTGCGGACACACTTTAGCGTCTGCCGGAATCTCTGTTTTGCAATATTTGCACTTTTTGGTCTTTTCCATAGAAAATCCTCCTCATATGGTTTATTTTTATCTGATTTTACAACAAAACGCAACAAAATACAATAACTTGGAATAATTCGACATAAATTGAAAGAAAAATAATGCTTGACTTTTGGGCGTACATAATATATTATTTATGCGAGGACAAAAATTGGAGGTGAATAAAATGTCCCCTAGAACTGGAAGACCACCGATTAACGATGTATCCAGGACTGAAAAACTTAATATAAGACTGACAAAAAAAGAAAAAGACCGCATTGATAAATGCGCAGAAGTCCTTGGAATTTCCAGAACTGATACCATAATGAAAGGTATTGGATTAGTGGAAAAAGAAATCGGCGAGTAAAAAAAAGAAATGGAGCAACCGAACCGGCAAAGTGAAATGGTTGCTCCTACCTCCAAATGGAGATATTCAAATTATAGCACTGAGTATCTTTATTTGGCAACCACAAACATGAAAAACGGAGGGCTAAATATGTTAGATACTATTTTGAATAAAACAATTGATGAAACAGATAAAACGCCTATTGAAATCGCACTTGGCATTGATGAGAATGGATACACCACAGCAAGGGCGTTGTATGATTTTCTTGATATGCCAAAACAAAATTTTGCTAGATGGGCTAAAAAGAATATTGAAGAAAACGAATATTTTGAAGAAAATGTTGACTGATGGGGGTTCTTCACAATGAAGAACGGTAATGAATGCAAAGATTACCGTCTCACCACAGACTTTGCAAAGCACCTTTCAATGGAAAGCCATTCTGCCAAAGGGAAGATTGCGCGCCAGTATTTCCTTAAAGTCGAAACCAAGCTGAAAGAAGCCGTAAAACAGAGCATTGCACCCATGACGCCGCTTGAACAGTTGCAATTACAGGCACAGGCAATCTTACAGGTAAATGAAAAGGTTGAAGCTCTTGATAAGAAATTAGAGCGCTTTGAACTGGACTTGCCAATTCTCCCGATCGAAGCTGATCGTATCACGGAAGCAGTCCGCAAGCGTGGCGTGGATATCCTAGGTGGAAAAGGCTCGAACGCATACCAAGACAGGTCAATGAGGCAGCGAGTATACAGTAACATCTATGCAGACTTAAAAGCGAACTTCCGTGTGCGCTCCTACAAGTCAATCAAGCGAAACCAGTGTGACTCTGCCTTGAACGTGATCGCACGATATGACGCACCCCTGTATCTCCAGGACGAAATCCATATGATAAACGGACAGCGCTCAATCTGGGACGACTGAACGAAAAAAGTAGAATTTTCTCGATTTTCGTCAAATACAGCATTAATGTAAGAAAATTTGTGCAAGATTGAGATATTGTATAATTGTTATATTGAGAGTATAATATAAACTAATTTGGGAGGAATTTTATGAAAGGAATAAAAAAGCTGGTTATATTTTTTCTGTTCGGAATAATGCTCACATTTTCTGTGCATGCGCCGCTATGTGAGAGTATTGATCCAACAGATTCCGAAGTGATTATTAAGACAAGTGCCAACAATCAATATGTGATACATAATTATACACAGGCGGTTGTATCTGAAGCAGAGCAGCAGTCATTTGTTGTGAAGAAAAGCAACAATATTTCTGCGGAATGTACATGTCATTTCTTTTTCAATCGTTCAAGACAAATGGAGGGAACACTTTTTAAGCAGAGGGCAAGAAGTATGATCCAGTCCGTTCTATATCGCTGAGAAGAGGGTATAATGGAATAAAAGAGAACAAATGTTCTTGCTTGCGTGATATTGGAGGGACGGAAAATGGATTACAAAAAGGAAATTATTGAAATGATAGAGAATACTGAAAATGAGGGCAAGTTAAAATTTGTCTATACGATTCTTATTAAATATCTGAAATCAAAGAAGCAAGGGGATTAACCCTTGCTCCTTTTGTTTAGCGATGAAACTATTTGTTTTATTGCTTTCTTATCTTCTTTATCGAGTGCTTTGTATTCCTCGATAAAATCTAAGATGTCAGGTTCCGACATAAGATTTCCAATTATGGTTGCATAATCATCATCGCTTTTAGAACCCATGAGGTATGTCGGTGTTACTTCCAAAACGCCACATAGAAGTTCAATAGTGTCCATGTCTGGCTTACACTTATCTTTTTCCCAGTCACTAATTGAATTGTGCTTTGCATTGATTTTTTCTGCAAGTTGTTTCTGGGTCAGCTTCTTTACCGTTCTGGCTTGCTTGACTTTCTCGCCAAATGTCATTATCGTTTCCTCCCTTCATAACTAATAATAATATAAAAATTCCGGACTGTCAATAAAATAATTTCGATTTTTTCGAAACTTCTTCTTGACATTCGGATATTTCGAAGTTATACTATAATTGTTCGATAGGAATGAAATTCAAACAGAAAGGAGAAATGAAGAATGTGCGTTGGTAAGAAAATCAAGTCATACCTTGAAAACAACGGCATAACACAGACATTTGTCGCCAACAGAACTGGAATTCCTGTTCAGAAACTCAATCTTTCTCTCAATGGAAATCGCAGATTAGATTTCGATGAATACGAACTAATTTGTGGGGCGTTATCCGTTGGGACCGACAAGTTTCTTGAACCAAGGTTGCCAGAAGTTAAGTAGAAAGGAGTGCATGAAGATGGAAGGAAAATCAATCGCCGGACTTACGGACTATGCTTTTGAGATGCTTGGATATGATAAAGAAAAGATTCTCAAGGCAGTAGAAAATTGCGTAATGGCAATGGGAGAATTGACAATCGCAGAAAGCAAAGTTGCCCGTAAGCATCTGGACTCTGTTATGGAAGAAATGTATAAGCGGAGTCAAGACACCTTAATAAATACTATTCAGCCTCGTTTATAATCTTATTTTCATGAACGACAAAATTATAAGCATAGTTATAGGCTTGTACATACTGGTTGGACAGTGACAGTACATCAGAAGAATTAACTTCATCTTCGCTGTTTAATTTATTAACTTGTGCAGTTACTTGGATATAAGCTAAAGCAATATTGTGTGCTGCCAGTTCTGGATTGATAGTACGGATTTCTGAAAGTTCACTGTAACTTAAACCAAAATTATCGGGCATAGCAAATTCCTCCTTTCCAAAGGAGAGTATAACACGAAATTTTATCAGCAGAAAGGAGAAAGGCGTGAAAAAAATCAACCAGGAAAAAGATCCGTTCTCTTGAAAAGAGAATATCAGATATTGAGTCACAACTTCAATGTCCGCAAGCTACTTTTACATGTCAATTGGTTACTCCAAACGACATTTTAGCCCAGATTCTTCAAGAGAGTCAATATCAAGATCATAAATATGAGCTTCGAGCTAATCTGAATGGCAAGACATTATTCGAGAAGAAGACGGAAAGTTTTTTCTTAGAATAATCTGGAGCAAGAATCAGATAAGAAAGAAACTGCAACTTCACAGTAATTAAAGAGGAGGAAGAAAATGAAGAAATTTGAATTAACATCAGAAACCAAAATTAACATTTTCGGAAAGAAACTTTTCCGAATCAAGGCGCTCGTTTCATTTGGAGTTGTAAAAACTGGAGAAACTGGCGGATGGGTAGAAAAAGAAGAAAATGTAAACCAGTCCGGCGATGCATGGGTGTTCGGCAATGCAGAGGTGTTCGGCAATGCAAGGGTGTCCGGCAATGCAAGGGTGTCCGGCAATGCAAGGGTGTCC
>ERZ1673743.701-NODE-701-length-45945-cov-6.789867_pt1 | contig 45945 bp, 38 predicted proteins | sample MGYA00580197_ERZ1673743 | MGnify/ENA primary metagenome ERZ1673743 (study PRJEB41218, sample SAMN15661795) | gut metagenome | host: Homo sapiens | place: Canada: London | collected 2015-08-20/2019-03-30 | study: EMG produced TPA metagenomics assembly of...
GGGGGATATTCTCTTTCCGAGGAAAGAGAATATCCCCCTTAACCGCGTCCCCTGCACGGTGCAGGGGCATAAAGCTCTGTTAGTCTTCGACTAACTTCCCCTCCGCATCCAGATGTGCCTTCTTAACCTCATTGCCGGTGAACTTGGCGATTTCATCCAGCCGCATGCCGGAGGGATAATCCGACACCAGTGTGTACGCCACGCCGCGGCGCTTGGCGCGGCCCGTGCGGCCGATGCGGTGGACGTAATACTCGTTTTCAAGCGGCACGTCGTAGTTGAACACCGCATCGACGTCGTCGACGTCGATGCCGCGGGCGGCCACGTCGGTCGCGACAAAAATCGGCAGCTCGCCGCGGTGGAAGCGCGCCATGACGGCCTCGCGCTTTTTCTGCGGGATATCGCCGTGGATGCAGTCGGCCTCGAGGCCTTCCATCATCAAAAACGCCTTGAGCCGCTCGGTCATGCCCTTCGTGTTGCAGAACGCCATCACGCGCTCGTGGCCCTCGGCGCGGATGATCTGCGCCATGACATGCGCCTTGTCGTTCTGGCCCACGTCGATGCGGTACTGCGCGATATCGGGCTTATTCTCCTCCTTGGCCTGCACGGTGATCTCCTCAGGGTCGCGCTGGTACATCCAGCTGATGTCCATGACCTCGCGCGAGATCGTCGCGGAGAACATACCGAGGTTGCGGCGGGAAGCCAGCTTGTCCAGAATGCGCGTCACATCGTGGATAAAGCCCATGTCGAGCATGCGGTCGGCCTCGTCGAGCACGACGGTCTTGACGTTGTCGAGTTTGACGGTGCGGCGCTTCATGTGGTCGCTCAGGCGGCCCGGCGTCGCCACGACGATCTGCGGGTGCTTTTTGAGCGCGTCGATCTGCTTGCCGATGGGCGCGCCGCCGTACAGGCACACGATGCGCACGCCCGGAAGATAGACGCAAAGGTCGCGCAGCTCCGCCGTGATCTGCATGGCGAGCTCGCGCGTGGGCGCTAAGATGACGGCCTCGGTCTCCTCGCTGCCGGGCTCGATGTGCTCGATGATGGGAATGCCGAAGGCAAAGGTCTTGCCCGTGCCGGTGGGCGCCTTGGCGATGACGTCCTTCCACTCGCGCATCGGCGGGATGCAGCCCGCCTGCACGGGGGTACTCTCTTCAATATTTTTCTTTTTCAGTGCGCGCTGGACCTCTTCGGTCAGACCCAAAGAGTCAAAGCGCACGCCCTGTGTGAATTCCATAGCGTTTTCCTCTGTTTTCTCATATTTTCAGTCGTGTATGATTATATCACGGCTGTCAATACGGTAAGGTTCAGGGGCACTTGAATTCACGTGCGCTCGCTTCACGGGACGGGCTGAGGACAAGGCAAAGGAAGCACAGCATTTCAACCTTGCCCCTTTTGACCAGTATACGGCTTTCTGTTTGCCAGACTGGGATCGCGTTCATTGATCGTCTTGTGCCCTGTCGACCACAGCAATAGCGCTTTCTTTTTCGATAACTGCGGGCGAGGTCTCCTGAATGCTCCCCCGATAAACGATTTTTACAACATCGCCTATGTTCCATTCCTCTCCCGTTGGAATATGCTTCAAATAGTCATTGACAATGTATTTTTGCCCGTCCTCCGCCACAACGGTCATACTTCCTGTTTTTTCATCAAAATCACAAATCGTTCCCCGCACACTCTTCCAGCTATTGATAAATAAGAAAAGGAGAAGCACGGCACAAAGGAGCAGGATCGCAATTCGTTTCATAACAGTTACCCCCTTAACAAATTAAATTTCAGTTTATATGATATCTATATAGACGACAGCATCGGCAAAAAGTTTCATCTTTTTGCATTGTACGATCATTTTCTGATCCTTATAAGGCTCAAGGGGCCCACAGCATATGCCAAGCTGCACAGATTCGCTCCCTTGTGGGACACTTCGTTTTCTGCCGCAATTTTTGACCGCCGGTTGCTTGTCAGTTGGGGTAAGCTATGGTACAATCATCGTACTAATTCCATGGATGGAGGATAGCAATATGAAAATCGTCATCGTCACCGGCAGCGCGCACAGGCATGGCACGGCCGCTACGCTGACCGATTAGTTCCAGCGCGGCGCGGAAAGCGCGGGACACGAGGTCTTCCGCTTCGACGCGGCGTTCAAGGACGTGCACCCCTGCATCGGCTGCGACAAGTGCGTCCGCACCAGTGAGTGCACATTCGAGGCTGACGACATGAAGGAGCTCAATCGCACCTTCCCGAGACCGATGCGGTCATCTTCGTCTCGCCGATCTATTATTTTGACTTCAACGCCCAGCTCAAGGCGGTCATCGACCGCTTTTACGCCAACAATGAAGCGCTGATGGGCAAAAAGAAGGCCGTTTTCCTCACCGCGATGGCCGATGAAGATCAAAAGACTGCCTCCGGCGCGAACGCTTCGTTTGACCTCATGGCCGACTATCTCGGCTGGGAGATCGTGGGCAGGCTGAATGTCGGCGGCTGCTCCACGGCGGACGATCTTCACGAAGAAGACCTGACCGCCGCTTACGAGCTCGGCAAGAATCTGTAAACAGTTGATCGTATAAAAAAAGAGGACTTGCTTTGCAAGCCCTCTTTTTTATTGTCGAAACATTCTGCTGTTGTACACGGCCAACGCCGCAATGAGCGACAGAACAGTGGAAAAGATCAGCTTCACCGGCGCGAGCGCTTGCAGGCTGGCGAGAAAATACGTCCAGCCGTCGGCTTCCAGCTTGATGCGAAAGGCCGGAATGCAATAGCCCATCGCAACATACGCCGCGGCAAAGATCACGGCAAACGCTATGATCGCCCAGCGTCTCTTTTTCATCTCCCACGCTCCTTTCTTATCACTGCACCGCGCAGCCGCCCCATTCGACGACCGTGAAGCCCGTGCGCTCGGGCGCGGAAAGCCCCTGCGCGGGAAGGTCGACAAATTTTTCCGATGACTGCCACGCCATGAAGACGCGCAGCAGCGTGTCAGGCGTGGGATCGACCGTGAGCTTGGCAGAATCCGTATAAACGTCCTGCTGGAACGAAATCAGATTGTAGGCGTTGTCCTGCATCTGCGGCAGCCAGTAGATGATAAACTCGTTCGCCTCCTCGCGATTAAGACCGAGCTGCGTGAGCGCATTCTCGAGGAACGCCGCGGTGTCCTCCCCGGAAACGCAGAAGCCGGTGGAAAAGTCGTAATCCGTCCCCGACGTGCCCTCCCAGTAGAGGTAGCGGTAGGTTTGGCCGCTCTCGTCCGTCAGCGTGCCATCCGGCGCGGCGCGGACGCTCCAGCCGTCACCGTAGGCGGGATAGGCGCACGTCAGCTCGCCCGCAAGATCAAGCGTCACACGCACATCCGTCTCCTGCTCGGGATATAGATAAATCACAGGCTTTTCGTCACTCACCTCTTCCTTCGGTTCCCGCCCGCAGGCCGAGAGCGAAAAGAGCAGCAAACACGCAAGGGCAAGGGAGAGTAGCTTCTTCATGGCAGAGTCCTCCTCATCAGTAGTTGTTCCTTTAGACGCAAGAACCATCAAAAAAGTTCCAAAAGCCTCGCAGAGTTTCACGCCCGCAGGCGTGAAATGATCCTGATCGTTATTTCTGACGTCAAAAGATGTATTGCTGCAACGCAGCAAGAGAAGCCGCCCTGGGGCGTGCGCGTCAGAAATAATACTTTGCGCGAAGAGGAAATTGGCGAAGCGCCGCCGGTGGCGGAAGAAGCGAGCCAGTTTCGAGGAAGCGGCACGATCGGCGCGCCTGTAAGGGCGCGGGAATCGTAACGCCGCAACGGTGCAAAGTCGAATTGTCCGCTTAAATCGGACAACCGAGGCGCAGAACGAAGCGAATCTTTACAAAGAAGTGGCACAGCCACTTCTTTGTAAAAATCAAAAGAGGGACAGCAAAGCTGTCCCTCTTTTGAAATCTTTATTTGTGCGGTACCTGCCAGATCGTATCCGCGTACTGCGCGACGGCGCGGTCGGCGGCGAAGATGCCGCTGCGGGCGATGTTGATGAGCGACATGCGGTTCCATTCCTCGCTTCTTGCGTAGGTGTCTGCCATGCGCTGCTCGGCGGCGCAGTAGGACGCGAAGTCCTGCAAGAGCATGTATTCATCGTTCATCAGCAGCCGCGAGGCGAGATCGTCGTAGGAAACGCCGTCTGAGAAGCCCGCCTTGAGCTTGTCGATCACCGCGCGCAGGTTCTCGTCGCGCGCGTAGAGCTTCTGCGGGGCGTAGCCCTCGCGCTTGAGGCGCACGACCTCGTCGGCGTGCAGTCCGAAGAGGAACATGTTCTCGTCGCCGAGCCTCTCGTGCATCTCGACGTTCGCGCCGTCGAGCGTGCCGACGGTCAGCGCGCCGTTCATCATGAACTTCATGTTGCCCGTGCCGCTGGCCTCCTTGCCGGCGGTGGAGATCTGCTGGCTGACCTCGCTCGCGGGCATCAGATGCTCGGCGAGCGACACGCGGTAGTTCTCAAGGAACACCACCTGCAGCCTGTCGCGGCAGATGGGGTCGGCGTTGATCTCAGCGGCAAGGGAGTTGATGAGGCGGATGATGCGCTTGGCGACCGCGTAGCCCGGCGCGGCCTTCGCGCCGAACAGGAACACGCGCGGCTGCATGGCGCGGTTCGGGTCGTTTTGCAGCTGTTGATAGAGGTAGATGATATGCATCGCGTTCAAAAGCTGACGCTTATACTCGTGCAGGCGCTTGACCTGCACGTCGAAGATCGCGTCGGTGTTGAGCACGATGCCCTGCGTCTTTTTGACGTAGGCGGCAAAATCGAGCTTATTTGCGCGCTTGATCTCGCCGAGGCGGTCCAGCACCGCGGTGTCGTCTGCATAGGCCTCGAGCTTTTTAAGCGCTTCGGGGTGCAGGAGGTATTCATCCCCGCCCGCGAGCGCGCGCACGAGCTCGTCGAGCCGCGGGTTGATCTGCGCGAGCCAGCGGCGGTGGTCGATGCCGTTGGTGACATTCTTGAACTTCTCCGGCTCCATCGCGCACTGGTATTTAAAAACGTCGTTTCGCAGGATGTCCGAGTGCAGAGCGCTCACGCCGTTCACGGCCATGCCGCCCGCGATGCACAGGTTTGCCATGCGGACCTGGCCGTCCCAGATGATGGCCAATTCACGCGTTTTGGCCTCGTCGTGGTAGTAGTTTTCGATTTTTTCCTGATAGCGGCGTGCGATCTCGGTGATGATCGTCCACACGCGCGGCAGAAGCGACTGCATCAACTCCTGCGGCCAGCGCTCGAGCGCCTCGGAAAGCACCGTGTGGTTCGTGTAAGCGACGGAGTGCGTCGTGATGTTCCACGCCGTGTCCCAGTCGAGGCCCGCATCATCCATCAGGATGCGCATGAGCTCGGGGATAACGAGCGCAGGGTGCGTGTCGTTGATCTGGATGACATTCTTTTCGTGGAAGTTCGCCGCCGTACCGTAGACCTCGATGTGCTTGCGCACGATGGACTGCACGGTCGCGGAGACGAAGAAATACTGCTGCTTTAAGCGCAGGCTCTTCCCCTCGGGATGGTTGTCCTCGGGATAGAGCACCTTCGCGATGGTCTCGGCCATCGCGTGCTGCTCCTGTGCGCGCAGATACTCGCCCTGCGAAAAGAGCGACATGTCGAGCGGCACGGGGGACTTCGCGTCCCAGAGGCGCAGCGTGTTGACATGCTTCGTGCCGTAGCCCGCGATCTCCATGTCGCAGGGGATAGCCAGCACCTCGGTCTCACCCTCGGGCACGACATGCAGCCGCCCGTCGTCCCAGAACTGGCGGACCGTGCCGCCGAAGCAGACGGTCTCGGTCTCCTGCGGCTTGGGCAGCAGCCACGCGCCGCCGAGGTCCTTCCAGTTGTCCGGCAGCTCGACCTGCTGGCCGTCGACGATGCGCTGACGGAAAATGCCGAGCTCATAGCAGATGGAATAGCCCGCGGCGGGGATGTCGAGCGTCGTCATCGAGTCGAGATAGCACGCGGCGAGACGGCCGAGGCCGCCGTTGCCGAGACCCGCGTCGGGCTCGCTTTCAAAGATGTCCGCTGCGCGGAAGCCCAGCTCGTCGAGCGCTTCGGTCAGAATTTCGCCGACGCCTAAATTGAAGGCGTTTTTCATCAGGCTGCGGCCCATCAGAAATTCCATCGACAGGTAGTGCACCTGACGGCGGTGTTCCTCGCGAGTCTCGCGCATGGTGTCCACGCTGCGCTCGGCCATCACGTCGCGCAGGACAAGGGCGCTCGCGCGCATCATCTGCGCGTCGCTCGCCTCCTCCACGGTGCTGCCGAAGCTGACCTTCAGCTTTTCGCACAGCGCGTCTTTCATTTTCTTCACAGAGTCAATGGTCATAGATCGTTTTCCTTTTCTTTATCGGCAGATGGATTCGTAAATGTGGCGGTATTCCTGCGCCGAGCGCGTCCAGCTGAAATCCGCGGTCATGCCGCGCTGCTGGAGCATCGCGTAGGCGCCCTTGTTGTCATGGTAAAGGTCAATGGCCTCGCAGATCACGTGGCACATGTCGCCAGCGTTGTAGTTGGCAAAGGTGAAGCCGTTGCCCTGTCCGTTCCAGGCTTCATACGCGTGGACAGTGTCCTTTAATCCACCGGTCTCGCGCACGATGGGCACCGCGCCGTAGCGCATCGCGATCATCTGCGAGAGCCCGCACGGCTCGCTCTTCGAGGGCATCAGGAAGAGGTCTGCGCCCGCGTAGATCTGCATGGCGAGCTGCTCGGAATAGCCGAGGTAGACGGCCATGCGTCCGCCGTAGCGCTGCTTGGCGTACTCAAAAAACGTCTCGTACTTCGCGTCGCCCTTGCCGAGCACGACGAACTGTACGTCCTTGCCCATAAATGCGTCGAGCGTTTCGCACACAAGGTCGAGCCCCTTGTGGGAGACAAGGCGCGTGACCATCGCGAGGATCGGCGTATCGGGCCGTTCCTGCAATCCCAGCACGCGCTGGAGCGCTGCCTTGTCCTTCTTCTTTCCGGCAAGGTCATCGGGCGAATACGCCGCTGCGAGGCTCTTGTCGCGCGACGGGTCATAGCGCTGCATGTCGATGCCGTTGAGCACGCCGTGGAGCTTGCGCGCGTTCATGCTCATCACGTTTTCCAGCCCGTGGGCAAAGTACGCGTACTTGAGCTCCTGCGCGTAGGTCGGGCTCACGGCGGTCACGGCGTCCGCCGTGACGATCGCGCCCTTTAAAAGGTTCACATCGCCGCCGAATTCGATCGTGCCGCCGTCGAACCAGCCATGGTCCAGGCCGAACAGGTCTTCGACCGTGCGGCTGCCGTAGCGGCCCTGATACTCGATATTATGCACCGTAATGACGGTTCGGATTCCCTTATAAAAGTCGTCGCGCACGGCTTCATCCCTGATGTAGATGGGCACAAGCGCGCTCTGCCAGTCGTTGCAGTGGACAACGTCGGGCTTTTGCGGCAGGGACTTGAGCAGTTCCGTCACCGCGCGGGAGAAAAAGCCAAAGCGCTCGCCGTCGTCATAGTAGCCGTAGAGCTCGCTGCGGCGGAAATACGTCTCATTGTCGACAAAGTACCACGTGACGCCGTCGCGCTCGAGCGAAAAGAGCCCGCAGTAGATGCTGCGCCACGCAAGGCGCACGAACGTCCACTTTTCAAAGTGGAGCTGCTCGCCCCACTTGTCCTTCACGCGCTCGTAAAGCGGCAGGATGACGCTCACGCGGTCTCCGTTTGCCGCGAGCGCCTGCGGAAGGCTGCCGGCCACGTCGGCAAGGCCGCCCGTCTTGCAAAAGGGGACCGCCTCGCTTGTCACATACAAAATGTTCATCTGCAAGCTCCTTTCTTCTGTTTGCTGCTTTTATACAATGCTGCCCTTGCTCACGGCGAGCGGGTAGCTCTCGTGTCCGATCAGCGTGCCGCCGCGGCGGATGTGGACGTCCTTGTCGGCGATGACGCAGCCGAGCGTCACGCCGTCCTCCACCACGGTATTCTTAAAGAGGATGCAGTTTTTGACTTGGCTCCCCTTGCCGACCTTGACGCCCGGGAAGAGGATGCTCCCCTCTACGCTGCCCTCGATCTGGCAGCCGTCGGCGATCAGCGAATTGACACAGCGCGAGTCGGGCGCGATGTACGACGCCGCCTCGTCATCCTCTTTAGCAAGGATGGGCCGCTCGGCACACAGGAGCTCGGAGCGGATGGCGGGGTCTAAGAGCTGCATGCTGCGCTCATAATATTCGCGCACCGTGCGCAGCTGCGCAGCAAAGCCGTCCCACAGGAAAGCGCGCAGGTCGAGCTTGTCGCCCATGGCGCAGAGCACATCGCTACGGAAGCTGTATTTGTCCTGCGCGGCGCACTCGTCCACAAGGGAGATAAGAAGGTCGCGGCTCAGAAGGTAGATCTCCAGGCTGCGGCAGCCGCTCGCCTTGTGCGGCGCGCAGCGCGTCTCGGTGATGCGGCCCGCTTCGTTGACGGTGAAATACGTGGCGTTTTCCACAAACTGGCCGCTCTCGGTGCAGACGCAGGTGATGTCCGCGCCGCTTTCGATGTGCGCGTCCAGCACCTTCTGCAGCGGCAGATTGATGATAAGGTCGCTGTCGGACAGGACGACGTACTTCTGCCGGATCTCGTGCAGGTACGACCGCACGCCCGAGAGCGCCTCCATCTTGCCGCGGAATTCCTCCACGCCGAACTTGCGCGCGTCGGCAAAGGGCGGCAGCAGCTTGAGACCGCCGTTCTTGCGCGCCATGTCCCACGTCTTGCCGCTGCCGATGTGGTCGAGCAGGCTTTGATAGTTGCCGTGCAGCACAACGCCGACGTCTGTGATGCCCGCGCCCGCCATGTTGGAGAGCATGAAGTCGACCACGCGGTAGCGCCCGCCGAACGGCACAGAGCCGGGCATGCGCGCTTCGGTCAGCTCGCGAAGGCCGGGAGCCTTTTCATAGGCAAAGATGATGCCGTGCAGTCCGTTCATCGTACCGTCTCCTTTCCGTCCACGCTGCGCATGCGGTTGGCAGGCAGCACATAGTCATCCGCGACCGCCGCGCCGGGGCCGAGCACCGTGATGCCCCACTGCTCCGGCGGCACCGCCTCGGGCGGCGCGCCGACAAAGGCGTGCTCGCCGACGACGCCGTTCTCGCCGATGATGGCGTAGGAGACGCGCGCGTCCTTTTTGACGACCGCGCCGGGCATCAGGATGGAGTACTGGACGCTTGCGCCCTCCTCCACCGTGCAGCGCTCAGAGAGGACGGAGTTCTCCGCCTCGCCCTCGACCGTGCAGCCGCGCGCGACGACGCTGTGCTCCACGTGCGCGTTGACGCCTAAGTACGCCGGCGGCGCGGAGACGGAGCGGCCATAGATCGGCCAGTCCTTTTCGAGAAGATCGAGCCCGCTGCCGGTCGCGAGCATATCCATGTTCGCATCCCAAAGAGAGTCGAGCGTGCCGACGTCCTTCCAGTAGCCGGAGAAGCGGTACGCCGCCATCTTTTCCCCGTTTTGCAGCATCTTGGGGATGATGTTTTTGCCGAAGTCGTTGCTGCTCGCCTCGTCGCTCTCGTCCTCGATGAGGTATTGACGCAGCTTTTTCCACGTGAAGACGTAAATGCCCATCGACGCGAGGTTGCTCTTGGGATGCGCGGGCTTTTCCTCGAATTCCGTGATCGTGTCGTTTTCGTCCACGTTCATGATGCCAAAGCGCGGCGCATCCTCCCAGGGCACCTCCATAACGGAGATGGTACAGTCCGCGCCCGCTTTTTTGTGGTGGGCGAGCATCTTGGCGTAATTCATCTTGTAGATGTGGTCGCCCGAGAGGATGAGCACATACTCGGGGTCGTACATGTCGACAAAGCCGATGTTCTGGAAGATGGCGTTGGCCGTGCCCTTATACCACGACGCACCGCCCGCGCTCTGATACGGCGGCAGGATGTGCACGCCGCCGTCCGCGCGGTCGAGATCCCACGGCTGGCCCGAGCCGATGTAGCGGTTGAGCTCCAGCGGGCGGTACTGCGTCAGAACGCCGACGGTGTCGATGCCAGCGTTGGCGCAGTTTGAGAGCGGAAAGTCAATGATGCGGAACTTGCCGCCAAACGGCACGGCGGGCTTCGCCATATTCTCCGTAAGCACGTAGAGACGGCTGCCCTGGCCGCCGGCAAGCAGCATGGCGATACATTCTTTCTTCACGCTTGTTCTCTCCTCCTTGTTTCGTTGCCGTCCGGTCACACCTCGGGCGGCTCGTTGGTTTTCTCCTTTTCCTGCCATTCGCCCTCGCCCGCGAAGAACACCGCGCCGAGCGGCGGGATGGTCACGCACAGCGAGCAGGGCTTGCCGTGCGAGGGGATGGACTCGGTCAAAAGCTCTCCTTCGTTGCGCCAGTCGCCCGTGCCACCGTATGCGGGAAGGTCGGTGGTAAACACCTCGCGGTACATCTTTTTCGGCGGGACGCCGAAGCGGTAATCCGCGCGTCCGACGGGCGAGAAGTTGACCGCCGCGATGAGCTCGCGCCCTTTCCGGTCGCGCCGGACGAAGACGACGACATTGTTGTGGTTGTCGTCGGCGACGAGCCACTCAAAGCCCTCCCATGAAAAGTCAATGTCCCAAAGCGGGCTCTGCGACAGGTAAAAGCGGTTGATGTCCTTGAAAAACCGCTGAGTCTGCTGATTTTCTTTATTTTCGAGCAAATACCAGTCGAGCTGAGAGGCAAAATTCCACTCGTGCCACTGGCCCAGCTCCGCGCCCATGAACGTGAGCTTCTTGCCCGGATGGGCGAGCAGGTACGCCGTAAACGCGCGCACCCCCGCCAGCTGCTGCCAGTCGTCGCCCGGCATCTTGCCGCGAAGCGAGCCCTTCATGTGCACGACCTCGTCGTGCGAGATCGGCAGGACGAAATTCTCCGAAAAGGCGTACATCAGCGAGAACGTGATGTCCTTGTGGTGGAACTGGCGAAACCAGGGGTCAAGCTTCAAATAGTGGCACATGTCGTTCATCCAGCCCATGTTCCACTTGAGGTTGAAGCCGAGGCCGCCATCCTTGGCGGGCCGTGTGACGAGCGGCCACGCGGTCGACTCCTCGGCGACCATCAGCGCGTTCGGGTCGACGGAAAACGCAGTCTCGTTGAGCGCGCGCAGGAAGTCGATGGCCTCTAAATTCTCGTGCCCGCCGTTGATGTTTGGCGTCCAACGTCCATTTTCGCGGCCATAGTCGAGGTACAGCATCGACGCGACCGCGTCCACGCGCAGGCCGTCCACATGGAATTCCCGCAGCCAGAACGCAGCAGAGGAAAGGAGAAAGCTCTTCACCTCGCCGCGGCCATAGTCGAACACACGCGTTCCCCAGCCCTCGTGCTCGCGCTTATTGGGGTCGGCGTATTCGTAGGAGGGCGTGCCGTCAAAGTCGATGAGGCCATGCGCGTCCTTGCAGAAGTGCGACGGCACCCAGTCTAAAATGACGGAAATGCCCTTTTGGTGCAGATGGTCGACAAAGTACATAAAGTCCCTGGGCGTGCCGTAGCGCGACGTTGCGGCAAAATAGCCGGTGCACTGATAGCCCCAGGAATCGTCAAGCGGATACTCGGTGACGGGCATGAGCTCGACGCAGTTGTAGCCAAGGTCCAGAACGTGATCCGCCAGCTCGCGCGCGAGCGTGCGGTAGTCGTAAAAATCGCCGTTTTCGTGCCGCCGCCATGAGCCGAGGTGGACCTCGTAAATGTTGAGCGGCGAGCGGTCGAGGGGTGCCTTTGTGCGGCTCGCGCGCCATTCGTCATCCCCCCAGCGGTAGCCGCCGAGGTCATAGAGCTTGCTGGCCGTACCGGGGCGGGTCTCGGCGTGGAAGGCGTAGGGGTCGGCCTTGAGGACCGTTTCGCCCGATTGTGCCGTCACGGCGAACTTGTAGGTATCGTAGCGCTTGAGGGACGGCACAAAACACTCCCAGAAACCGTCCGCGTTCTTTTTCATCGGGTGGGCGTAGCCGTTCCAGCCGCAGAAATCGCCCACAACGGACACATACGCGGCGTTCGGCGCCCAGGTGCGGAAGACGTAGCCGTCTTTCCCCGACCGCCGCGTGCGGTGCGCGCCGAGATAGCGGTAGGCCTCGCTGTTCGTGCCGCTGTAAAAGGCTGCGGCGTCAAATCGTCTGCCAGTTTGTTTCATGCCTCTTGTCCTTTCTCCTCATAGAGCGTATGAGAGCGGCGCAGCACCTTATTCCTCATCCGGTGCGCGCTGCACTGCCGCGCCGCCGAGGCCGAAATCGTCCTCCACGCTCGCTGTGTCGCGGCGGAGCATATTTTCCATCACGCGGATATCGCTGTCGATGTCCATCGCCTCGTTGCGGTACAAATCGTCGAGCTGCTTGTCAAAGCCCTTGATGAGGGCGTCCATCGTCTCTTCGATGCGCTCCTGCGCGCGGGAGAGATTCTCGCCCTCGATGCCCGCCTCTTCAAACTTGGCGTAGCTGTCAAGCAGCTTGAGCGTCGTGGGCAGGTAGTAATTGAGGAACGTCGCGGCCTGCTGCTGCTTTTCGGGATGCTCCTCGACCTCGCGGAAAATTTTGCCCGCAACGGTCTCGAGATGGTCGATCTTCTCGCTCAGCACGGGGTCGGCGATGCGGTCGTTGGCGCTGCGGATGGCGCGCAGTGCGCCCGCATAGCCCTCGTTGGCCTCCTTGGGCGTGACGTTTTCCTTTTTCGCGGTCGCATTCGCGTAGTCGGCAAAGGCGTCGGCGCTGCGGAAGAAGATGCCGCGGCCGCTGTCTAAGTACGCGCCCGTGCCGAGCAGACCCTTTTCGACCATGTAGTCAAGGTCACTCTCGATCTTTTTGCGGCTCTTGCCCGTTACGGTGCAGAGCTCCTCCACGCTGATGTAGCCGCGCTCGCCCATCACGGCGAGATAGCGCGCGATGCGTGCACTGCGGCGCTTCATGCGCTGACCGGCAGCAAACATCGCGATACCGCCGGCGAGGAAGCCGCACTCGGACAGCATGTACTCGGCCATGTAGGAATACCAGCCGTAGCCGATGATCTCGCCGATGTTCGAGATCAGCCCGCTGCCGGCAGCCAAGGCGATAATGCCGCCGATGATCATCAGCGTGCGCGCGGTCTTGTCGGAAGTCTTCGGCGCGCGGTTCATCTTTTTCGCTGTCTGCACAACGGTCTTTTCTACCTTGTTCGTACTGCGCGCCGTAACGTTCGCGTTCGGACTGGTGCTCGTGCGCGTGCCACTGCGCGGCGAACTCACCTTTTTCGGCTTGTCCGAGAGCTTGGAGATGAGCGCGATGAGGCCGATGGGCCACAGGCCGAAGGCAAACAGCGCCGCGATCAAAATCCAGCCGCCGACGTCGACATCGTTCTTTTTCTTCGTTTTTCCACTGCCCTCGTCGAAGCGGAATGAGCCTCTCTCGGGGTCGTACTCAAAGTCCTTGCTCATTTATCTGTTCTCCTTTTTCTTTCCCGCTCTCGCGGCGCGCTCGCGCTCAAAGTCGACGATCTTCGTCTTTTTACCTGTCTTTTCGTCCAGCACATAGAGCGCATTGAGCTGAGATTTTAGGTTTGCCTTCACCGAGTCGATGTAGTCGCGGCGCAGCTGCGCCTGCTCCTCCTTCTCCTCGTCGGTCAGGCCCTCGGCTTTGGCCTTGTGCGCCAGCGCGTTGATGCGCGCGATCTTTTCATCCATCGTCATTGTTTACTTCTCCTTACAGGTATCGGCGCAGAAGCAGCGCCGTTCTTCCTTTTTTACTCAGGCCGCCGACCTCGGCGACCTCGAACTTGCCGAGGCCGCGGGCGGAGATCACATCCCCCTGCGCGACGGGGGCGTCGCTCTTGAGCGTTTCGCGGTAGTTGAGCTGCACGCGGCCCGAGGAAATGAGCTCCTGCGCCTTGCCGCGGCTCATCGAAAAGCCGCTCGCCGTCACGGCGTCGAGCCGCAGTGTCGAGACCGTGTCGCGAATCTCCTTGACCTTGAGCTCGGGGACGCTCAAGTCTGAAAGCTCGATCTCGCTGACCGAGAGCTTCACTCGCCCCGCGCTCGTCACGTTTTGCAGCAGATACGGCGCGATATCGCGCGAGACGATCAAATCGCACGAGCCCTCCGACACCAGAATGTCGCCGAGCTTTTCGCGCGTGACGCCCTGCGCCATCAGCGAGCCGAGAAAGTCGCGGTGCGTCAGCGTATCTTCCTTGCGATACGTGCAGCGGAGCGCCGTCATGTACTCGCTCTCGTCGGCCTCCTCCTGCCAGTCGGGCAGAAAGAGGAGCATTCTCCGCTCCGCGCGCGCAAATCCACCGCAGAAGGCGCAGCCGTCATGAATGGCCGCGGCGTGCAGTAGGTCCTGCGCGCTGCGCTGCTCAGCGGGGCTCAAAAAGTCCGTCGCCGACGGGATATTGTGGTTTCTGCTCTGCTCACACTTGTCCAGAATGTGCGCCAGCAGCACGCGCTCATCGCCATTGCGCGCGGCGCGATCCAAAAGCTGCCGTCTGTCCATCATGCTTTCCCATTCTGCGTGCGCCAGAGGGACGCATACTCGCCGTTTTGCGCGAGCAGCGCCTCGTGGCTGCCCTGCTCGGCGATGCGGCCATTCTCGACGACGAGGATGCGGTCCGCCGAGCGGATGGTCGAGAGGCGGTGCGCGATCACAAGCGTCGTGCGCCCACGCGCGAGCTCGTCGAAAGCGTGCTGAATTTTGACCTCCGTCACGCTGTCGAGCGCGCTCGTCGCCTCGTCCAGAATGAGGATGGGCGGGTTTTTGAGGAAGATGCGCGCGATGGACACGCGCTGCTTCTGTCCGCCGGAGAGCATCGTGCCGCGCTCGCCGACATAGGTGTCGAAGCCGTGCGGCATGGCCATGATATCATCGTAAATCTCCGCGCGCTTCGCCGCTTCGACGATCTCCTCGTCCGTCGCGTCGGGGCGGCCATAGCGGATATTCTCGCGCACCGTGTCGGCAAAGAGGAACACATCCTGCTGCACGATGCCGATGGCGCGGTGAAGAGACGACTGCGTAAGAGAGCGCACATCTTCCCCGTCGATACGGATCGCGCCCTCGCTCACCTCGTAAAAGCGCGGGATGAGCTGGCAGAGCGTCGACTTGCCTCCGCCGGAGGGGCCGACGACGGCGAGCATCTCGCCAGGCCTTATATGCACGCTCACGTCGTGGAGCACGCCTTCATTCTCCTCGCCCTCGTAAGAAAAGCTCACATGGTCGACGTCGATCTCGCCGCGGCAGTGTTCGAGCTCCTTCGCGTCCGGTGCGTCCTTGAGCGCGGGCTCGACGCGCATGAGCGCCGTGAAGCGCTCAAGACCTGCAAAGCCACGAGCAAAAATCTCAGAGAAATTCGCGAGCTTTCGCACGGGGTTGATGAACGTTGCGATGTAAAGGGAAAACGTGATGAGGTCAATGTAGTTCATTTCGCCGCGCATGATGAGATAGCCGCCCACCGTGATGACGGCGGCGGAGAGCAGCGTCATAAAAAACTCCATCGTCGCGTTGAACACACCCATCTCGTGGTGAAATTTGCGCTTGGAGACCTTGAATTCCTCGTTCGCCGCGTTGAATTTGTCGATCTCCTCTTCCTCGTTGGCAAAGGCGCGCGCCGTGCGGATGCCGGAGAGCGACGACTCGATGCCGACATTGATGGCGGCAGTCTTCTGCTTCTCGCCGCGCGAGGCTGCCGTCATCTTGCTGCGGCGCGACATGATGACCGCGATGAACACCGGCAGGATGCACGCCACGACCAGCGCGAGCCGCCACTCGATGGAAAACAGGATGGCGAGCGCGCCGACGATCGTCAGCGCCGAAATGAGCAGGTCCTCGGGGCCGTGGTGGGCGAGCTCCGTGATCTCGAAGAGATCGCTCGTCAGCCTGCTCATGAGCTGGCCCGTGCGGTTGTGGTCAAAGAAGCTGACGTCCAGCTCCTGCACGTGCGTGAAAAGGTCGCGGCGGATGTCCGCCTCCACCAGAATGCCGAATGTGTGTCCCCAGTAGGAAATGACATAGTATAAAAGCGCGCGCACAATGAACGCCGCCATCATCACGCCCATCACGATAAAAAACGTGCGGTACTGCTGATTCGGCAAAAGGTCGTACATCGACTTGCGCGTCACGAGCGGGAAGGCGAGATCGATGAGCGCAACGACCGTCGCGCAGACAAGGTCCAGGATAAACAGGCCGCGGTGCGGCTTGAAGTAGGTGAAGAGAATGGAAAGCGGCTTTTTCTGCTGAAATTCACGGGTCGTCATATGGTCGATAGCTCCTGCAAATACTTTTTCAAGGTAATTGTAGCACAGGCGGGCAGTGCTTGCAAGGAAAGCCGCCCCTTTTTGCGCAAAAAAAGAACGGTCTTTTGACCGTTCTTTTTCTCTTTACTTGATGCGCACCGTGATGGTCAGCACCGCGCCGCCAACGGTGGCCGTCACAGTCGTGGTACCCACCTTGGCAGGCGTGATCAAGCCGTCCGCCGAGATGGACAGGACGCTCGCGTCCGCCACCGCCCAGGCCGCGGCCGCGTCCGTGCCGGAAACGCTCAGGCGGATGGTCTCGCTCGACTTGATCGTGCAGTCAAAGTTGCCGTTCGCGTCCTTGGGCAGCGTCGTGCCGACGTTCGTCTTGATGCTCAGGGCTGAGGCATCCACCGTCGGGGTGGACGGGGTTGTCGTGGTGCCGGGATTGGTGGCAGTTGTGTCGCTGCCGTTTGCAGGATCATTTGCGTTCGGCTCATCACCGGTGTTCGGGTCAGTGGTGTCGCCGTTGTTCGCGTTCGGATCGTCCGTGTTCGTATTGCTGTCGTCGGGCGTATTGACATCGTCCTGCACGCCGGGGGTATTGCCGTCGTCGGCGGGCGTGATCTTTGCGACGATCTTGTCACCAAAGAGCGACCAGCTCAGAAGCAGCAGCACGACGACGAGCACCGCCGCCATCGCGCCGCGGACGGACTGCGTCTGCTTTTTATCCGAAACGCGCCGGCCGCCGCTCTGTTTGCTGGAGTTGTACTTGATCTTACGGGGATGGTCTCCCTCCTCGCAGAACGGGCATCTGCGATAGCTGGGGGAATATTCTTCGCCGCAGCGCGGGCACTTGAGAAGATTCATGCCGACGCTCCTTTCTTTTGTCAAAATAGAGTCTCTGCGCGCAAGCACACACGGTGCCGCGTTCCTTTACATAATACTTGCTTTTTTGTCCCGCGTCAACCGAAACACGCAAATTTTTGCCGCATTCCGCCGCGCGGCCTTGCTTTTTTGCTAAAGTCTTCCTATAATCGACTTAACAACAAACGATTCATGGAGGGTCTGGCGATGAACACCATCTTCATTGGCATTGCAGGTGGCACCGGTTCGGGCAAAACGACGCTCACCGAGCATCTGAAGCAGCACTTCGGCGACGATATCAGCGTCGTGCACCACGACAGCTATTATAAATATCAGGACAGGCCCTTTGAAGAGCGCTGCAAACAGAACTACGACCACCCCGACGCTTTCGAGACCGATCTGATGGTCGAGCAGCTTAAGGAGCTCAAGGCGGGCAAGGCCATCCGCTGCCCCGTCTACTCCTACGCCGACCACCAGCGCACAAGTGAGACCGAGCTCATCCGGCCGAGCAAGGTCGTCATCGTCGAGGGCATCCTCATTTTCCAGGACCCGCGGCTGCGCGAAATGCTTGACATCAAAATTTTTGTCGAGACCGACGCCGACGTGCGCATTCTGCGCCGCGCGCTGCGCGACGTGCGCGACCGCGGCCGCACGCTCGAGAGCGTCATCACGCAGTATTTGACGACCGTCAAGCCCATGCACGAGCAGTTCGTCGAGCCGAGCCGCAAGTATGCCGATATCATTGTGCTTGAAGGCGGCCACAACTTAGTCGCCCTCGACATGATCATGCAGCGCATCGCCAGCCACATCGCCTCCGCCGACTAACGCAGCGGTTAAAAAAGCCTCGCAGAGTTTTACCCGCAAGGGGTACGCGGCATCCGTAAGGCGGCAGAGCCGCCAACGGCTGCCCAGGTGTCCGCAGACGCGAAATAAATCGGAATCCGTTTTTCCGGCGGCGTGTACGCCGGAAAAACACTTCTCGCTCCGCGCGTGTCGCAGCCGCCTTTCGGGCGGCAAGGCACAAAGCGGAGCGCATCTTTCTCAAAAAAGAGGGACGCAGCTTTCAGCTGCGTCCCTCTTTTTTGAATATCTTTTACACTCCCGCGAAGTGGAACACGACGCCGATCACCGCGGAGACTCCGATAAAGACGATCGGGTGCAGGTCCTTGGTCTTTTTGATGTAGCGCGTGAAGACGAGCAGCACCAGCGCAAGGATGATGCCGCGCCAGCTGATCGCGCCGTCCCACGAGAATTTCATCAGGATGGAATCCTCCTGCGACGCGCTCGTGATCCCGGCGATCACCTGAAGCATCACGCCCGCGCAGGCCGCGCCGATCAGGCCGGTGGAGGCGGGACGAAGGCCGTAGAACGCGTTGGCGACATACTGGCTGTCGCGGAATTTGGCGAGCATCGCCGCAACGATCAAAATGACGATGATCGACGGCGTCACCTCGCCGATGGTGGCGACGATCGCGCCCGGCACGCCGCCGACCGTGTAGCCGACATAGGTCGCCATGTTGATGCCGACAGGACCCGGCGTCGATTCCGACACAGCCAGCATGTTCATCAGGTCCGTCTGCGAAAACCAGCCCGTGGTCGCCCCGATATTCTTGAGGAACGGCAGCGTCGCCATGCCGCCGCCGATGGCAAACAGGCCCGTTTTGAAAAATTCCCAGTATAAGCGAAGATACAAGGTCATTTTGCCGCCCTCCCCTCAAGATTTTTCAGCACGATGCCGGACAGCGCCGAGAGCAGCACGAACCACACCGGCGAAACGCTCAGCAGCATATTCCCCAGCAGCACGATAACAAAGATGACCGCCGTGCGCTTATCCACGACCGACTTTTTCAGCAGCTTGAGCACAGCGTTCAGGATGAGCACGCATACACACACCTGAATGCCTGCAAAGGCGTTCTGCACCCAGGCAAGGTGGGCAAAGTTCGTAATGAGTCCCGCCAGGATCGTGATAATGACGAGCGAGGGGAATACCACGCCGAGCGTCGCGGTGATGCCGCCCATCGCGCCTTTTCTCTTCTGCCCGACAAATGTCGCCGTGTTGACGGCGATGATGCCCGGTGTGCACTGACCGATGGCAAAATAGTCCACCAGCTCTTCTTCCGTTGCCCAGTGCTTATTCTGCACCACCTCACGCTCGAGGATCGGCAGCATCGCCATGCCTCCGCCAAAGGTCATCACGCCGATCTTGGCAAAGGTGAGAAACAGTTCCAAAAGTTCCTTCAAAACACTTTCTCCTTACTCCACATATCCGTAAAGGCCGCGCACGGACACCTCCCCCGTGCGGACGGTCTCGACCGTCCCGTTTTCGCGGCGCACGATGAGGCCGAACTCCTCGTCCACGTCAAGCGCCGTGACTTTTTCCTTCGTATCCTGCCACAAAAGCTGCACCTCGCGCCCGATGGTCACGCAGCGGCGGCGGTATTCGTCGAGATACCCGCTCGTCTCTCCGGATCTGAGCGCCGTATAAAGCGCATCGAGCTCCTCGATCATCGCCGCGGACAGCTCCGCGCGCGAAATGAGCCTGCCCGTCTCGCGCAGGATGGACGTTGCGATCTTCGAGACCTCGCCGACGAAGTCCTCCTCGCGCTGGCTGACGTTGAAGCCGATGCCCGCCACGACGTACTGGAGCTCGCCGGTCTCACCCTCGACGCTCAGCTCGGTCAAAATGCCGCAGAGCTTTCTGCCGTTCAGGATGAGATCGTTTGTCCACTTGATCTGCGAGTGCGTCCCCGCCACGCGGTCGACCGCGCGGCTCATCGCAACGGCGATGAGACCCGTGAGCGGCATCAGCTGCGACGGCGCAAGCTTCGGACGCAGCAAGATCGACAGGTAAACGCCCTTGCCCGCCGCGCTCTGAAAGCTGCGGCCGCGGCGGCCGCGGCCGCTCGTCTGCTCCGCCGCGACGGCGACGGTACCGTCCGGCGCGCCGTCGAGCGCAATGCGCTTTAAGTAGGCGTTTGTCGAGTCGATGGAATCAAAGCAGTCGATGCGCTTGCCGACGGTTTCGACAGGTCCCAAGTAGCTGCGCACGGTCTGCTCGGTCAGCGTGTCGGGCAGCGACTTGAGGCAGTAGCCGCGTCCCGTGACGGCGTCGATCTCGTACCCCTGCGCGCGCAGGGCGGAAATGCTCTTCCAGATGGCCGCGCGCGTGATGCCGAGCTCGGCGCTGACGGCCTCGCCGGAGACGAAGTGTCCCTTTTCCCGCAGCAGCAGCGCCAAAACAGTCTCTTTTCCCATAGCGTCCTCCGTTACAAAATGTAACCGAAATTGTTACCCTTTTGAGGTTGACAGTCGGCGGCTTATCGCTTACGATTGACATAAAATATCAAGCGCTGCGTTTTTCGCAGCCGCCGTCTTAGGATTGTAGCACGCTTGCCGCCGCATGTAAACCAAAATCTCATGTTTTGGCTTACCCGGCGGTTTCTTGACGAATTCCTGATTTTTCCATTGCCGCGCTCCGCCCCGGCGTGTACAATAAGACGCTGACAAATTATGACAGGAGTTTCCCCGTGAGCTTTTCCGACCTTACGTTTCTTTTTTATTTTCTGCCGCTGTTTTTCGCGGTCTATTACATCCTGCCCTTTCGCTTCAAAAATGCTGCGCTCGTGCTGGGCAGCTTTGCCTTCTACTTCATCGGCGCGGGCGCGCGCGACACACTGCTGCTGTCCGGCGTGCTGCTTCTGCACTACGCCCTCGCCCGCGCAATGGCGGGGAAAGAAGTCCGCACGCGAAAAGCACTGCTGATCATCGCGCTGGCGGCGGACCTCTTCTGCCTTGTGTACTTCAAGTACGCTGCATTTATTCTGGAAAATCTGGGCAAACTGACGGGGACGGCGTTCTCCCTTGTCGAGCTTGCGCTGCCGCTCGGCGTCAGCTTCTACCTCTTCCAGAGCGCGGGGTACCTCATCGACGTCTATCGCGGCGAGGAGGCGGAGAAAAACCTCATCGACTACGCCGCTTTCACCATCGCGTTCCCCCAGCTCACGATGGGGCCGATCTTGCGCTGGCGCGAATGGCGCGGCGCACTGAAGGAACGCACGATCACGCGCGAGGACGTATTCTCCGGCTTTGAGCTCTTTGTTGTCGGCCTGTGCTTCAAGGTGCTGCTCGCCGACCAGCTCGCGCCGCTGTGGGCGTCGCTTGAGCGCATCGGGTATGAATACCTGTCGACGCCGCTCGCATGGCTCGGCGCGGTGAGCTACAGTTTGCAGCTCTATTTCGACTTTTCCGGCTATTCGCTCATGGCGATGGGCCTCGGGCAGATGCTCGCGCTGCCTGTGCCGCGCAACTTTGACCTGCCCTACACCGCGCGCTCGGTGAGCGAGTTCTATCGCCGCTGGCATATCACGCTCGGCACATGGTTTCGCGACTATGTCTACATCCCGCTCGGCGGCAGCCGCAACGGCAATGCCCGCACGGTGCTCTCGCTCACGGTCGTGTGGTTTTTCACCGGCCTCTGGCACGGGGCGAGCTGGAATTTTGTCCTCTGGGGTGTGATGCTGCTTGGATTCATCCTGCTCGAAAAGTTCTGTATCGGCGATTTTCTCAAGGAGCATAAAGTGCTCTCGCACGTCTATCTCCTCTTCGTCATCCCGCAGACGTGGGTCATCTTCCGCATCACGCGCTTAAAGGACGTCGGCGCGTATTTTTCCCGCCTGTTCCCGCTGTTCGGCGCACACAGCGCCATCTCCGCGCAGGATGTGCTCAAGCTGCTCTCGTCCTACTGGTGGCTGCTGCTGCTCGCCATCTTCTTCTGTCTGCCGCAGCCGCGCCGCTTTTATGAAAAGCACCGCGGCAGTTTACTCGTCCAGCTCCCGCTGTTTCTGCTCTTCTGGGTGTGCGTGTACTTCATCGCCACCTCGTCGGGCAACGCCTTCCTCTATTCCCGTTTCTAAGGAGACCTTTCATGTCCTCTCGTCCCTTTTTCCTGCTGCCGCTGTGCTTTGTCAGCGCGCTGGCGCTCAACGCTTACGCCGCGCTCGACCCCACCGGCGTATATCAGGACTATCTTGAAAAACTGGATGCCGCGACGCCGCCCGTCGCGGCAATGGCCACAGCGGCCGCAGACGGGGTCTACCCGTGGAGCGAGCCCAAAGCGCCCGAACCTCCTCCCGTCCCAGACCCCGCTCCGCTTCCGGACCCGGAACCGGAGCCCGAACCGGAGCCCGAACCGGAAGAGCCCGACTCCCCCTTCACCACGGTGGACGCGAGCTACTTTGACGACGCGCTGTTCATCGGCGACTCGCACACCGACGGCTTCAAGGACTATGCGGGCCTCAATAACGCCGACTACCTCTGCCACAACGGCCTGACGGTCTGGTCGGCGGTCGAAAAGGCGGAGTTCCCCGGCAAGCAGACGCTTGCGCAGGCGCTCTCCGGCAAGCACTACGGCAAAATTTACCTGATGCTCGGCATCAACGAGCTCGGCACCGGCACGGCGGAGAGCTGGGCCGCACAGTACAAGGTCCTGCTCGACGAAGTGCGCGAGCTCCAGCCTGACGCCATCATCTTTTTGCAGGCCATCTTCCACACGACGCAGGAAAAGTCCGACGCGACGTTCTTTAAGAATTCGACCATCGACGCACGCAACGCCGAGCTCCAAAAGCTCGCCGACAACGAAACGGTCTTCTACATCGACTGCAATCCCGTCTTCGACGACTCTACCGGCGCGCTGACGCCGGAATACTCTGGCGACGGCGTCCACGTCAAGGCCGCGTACTATCCGATGTGGAGAGACTATCTCTTCCAGTTTGGCGTCGTAAGATAGCTTCAAGAAAGCGGTGAAGCCGCTTTCTTGAGAAAGTTTCGCTGCGCTCTGCGCCGTGCGCGAACGCCTGGGCAGCCGTTGGCGGCTCTGCCGCCTTACGGATGCCGCGTACCCCTTGCGGGTAAAACTCTGCGAGGCTCTTTACGTAAAAAGGAACCGCTCTTCGAGCGGTTCCTTTTTACGTTGCTTCGTTTTATTCGTGCTTGACCTTATAGCCGCGGTTCAATCTCATTTCGAGCGCGTCGAGCTCTTCGTAGAGCTCAGGCGGCACCTTGCCGATCTTCTCGTAATACTCACGCGCGTCCTCGCACTCCTGGAGCCAGAGCTCGCGGTCGACCGAGAGCAGGCGGCGCATGTCGTACATCGACATTTCAAGCCCCTCCATGTCGATATCGTGGGTGTTGGGTTCGTAGCCGAGCGCGGTCTCCGCCGCGCCGATCTCATCGTCGGCGCGCGAGATGATCCATTGTAAAACACGCATATTGTCGCCAAAGCCGGGCCAGGCGAAGTTGCCGTCCTCGTCGGTGCGGAACCAGTTGACGTTGAAGATCTTCGGCGGCTTGGGGATCTTCTTGCCCATGTCGAGCCAGTGCTGCCAGTAGTCGCCCATGTGGTAGCCGCAGAACGGCAGCATTGCCATCGGGTCGCGGCGCACAACGCCGACGCGGCCCGTCGCCGCGGCGGTGGTCTCCGACGCCATGATCGAGCCGATAAACACGCCGTGCTGCCAGTTGAAGGACTGGTAGACCAGCGGCGCGGTCTTCGCGCGGCGGCCGCCGAAGACGATGGCGCTGATGGGCACGCCCTCGGGATTGTCAAACTCGGGGCTCAGGCAGGGGCAGTTGCGCGCGGGCGCGGTGAAGCGGCTGTTGGGGTGCGCGGCCTTTTCGGGGCTCTGCGGCGTCCAGGGACGGCCGCGCCAGTCGATGGCGCGCGCGGGCGGCGTCTTGTTGAGTCCCTCCCACCAGACGGTGTTGTCGCTGAGGTCAAGCGCGACGTTCGTAAAGATCGTGTCCTTGTGCGTGGAAATGAGCGCGTTGGGGTTCGACTTCATGGATGTGCCGGGCGCGACGCCGAAAAAGCCGTTTTCGGGGTTCACGGCCCAGAGTCTGCCGTCCTTGCCGACGCGCAGCCACGCGATATCGTCGCCCACGCACCACACGCGCCAGCCCCAGCGCTGCAGGCCCTCGGGCGGGATGAGCATGGCGAGGTTCGTCTTGCCGCAGGCGGAAGGAAAGGCGGCGGAGATGTACTTGATCTCGCCGCGCGGGTTCTGGATGCCGAGGATCAGCATGTGCTCGGCCATCCAGCCCTCCTGACGGCCGAGGTTCGAAGCGATGCGCAGCGCGAAGCACTTCTTGCCCTGAAGCACGTTTCCGCCATAGTTCGAGTTCATCGAGATGATCGTATTGTCCTGCGGGAAGTGGACGATGTACTTGTTGTCCTTGTCGAGGTTGCACTGGCAGTGCAGGCCCTTGATAAAGCCCGTATCATCGCCGAGCGCGTCGCACACGGCCTTGCCGATGCGGGTCATGATGTGCATGTTGAGCACGACGTAAATGGAGTCGGTCAGTTCAAAGCCGTATTTGGCGAACGGAGAGCCGATGATGGACATGGAGTACGGGATGATGTACATGGTGCGGCCCTTATAGGCGCCGTCGGCCAGAGCGTACATTCTTTCGTACATTTCCTTGGGCTCTACCCAGTGGTTCGTGGGGCCTGCGTCCTCTTCCTTTTCACAGCAGATGAACGTGCGGTCCTCCACGCGCGCCACGTCGTCGGGGTCGGTGCGGTGCAGGTAGCATCCCGGGAGCTTGTCCGGGTTGAGCTTGATGAGGATGCCCTCCTTGACGGCCTGCTCGCGCAGCGCGCCGAGCTGTTCCTCTTCCCCCGTGATCCAGACAATCTTGTCCGGCTTGGTGATGGCGGTCATTTCGTCGATCCATGACAAAACGGCCTTGTTGTTCGTCAAATTCGTCATTTGTTCTTTCCCTCGTAGCATGTTCACGGTGTAATGAAAAAGAAAAATTTTGCACCGCGTCTTGTGTGGTGTGCTGTGCCGCTTTGGGACGGCAGGGAGCTAACCGATGCACAGGAAAAATGGCTGCTATTGAGTTTGACTCCTTTCTGCCGAAAATTGTAGCAGAATGTCTTATCAATAGCAACCATATGGTTTATCAATTTTTTAAATAGATGCTTCTGTGCTGTCACAGTAATGCGGCGATCTCGGCGGACAGCGCGGCAAATTCACTGAGCCCCAGCCGCTCGCCGCGGATGTTGGCCTCTAAGCCGCAGGACGTGACCGCCTGCGTGACCTGCTCTTTTGTGAGCTGGCTGCCGAACGCCGTCATCAGGCTGTTGACAAGCGTCTTGCGCCGCAGGGCGAACGCGGCGTACACCACGCGGAAGAAGAACTTCTCGTCCTCGACTTCGACCGGCGGCTCCCTGCGCACGACGGCGCGCAGCACGGCGGACGTGACCTTCGGCTGCGGCTCGAAGCACTCGCGCGGCACAGCGAAAAGGTATTCCGGCTCCGTGTAGTATTGCATGAAGACGGAGAACGCGCCGTAGGCGCTCGTGCCCGGCGCGGCGCAGAGGCGCTCGGCGACCTCCTTCTGCACGAGCACCGTGATGCTCTCGAAGCACTTCGACTCGATGAGCGCGGTGATGGCGGGCGTCGTGATGTTGTAGGGCAGGTTTGCGCACACGATGGGCATGAGGCCTGCGAATTTTTCACGCACAAGCGCAGGGATATCGGTCTTTAAAATATCGGCGGACACGACCTCGAAGTTGTCAAAGCGCGCCATGGTCTCGTCCAGGATCGGCAGCAGCGTCTTGTCAAGCTCCACGGCCACCACCTTGCCCGCGCGCTCGCAGAGCTCGTGGCTCAGTGCGCCGATGCCGGGGCCGATCTCGAGCACGCCGTTCTGCTCGTTTGCGCGCGAGCTCTCGGCGATCTCATAGGGGATGGCGGGGTCGATCAAAAAGTTCTGCCCCATGGACTTTGAAAAATGAAAACCGTGGCGCTTTAAGAGCGCCTCGATGGCAGCTTTGTCATTGCGTTCCATAGCGTGGTTCCTTTCTGCGCGCTGGGCGTAAAAAATTGTAAAATGATTCTACCATATTTTGCGCAAAAGAGTAGTAAAAATTTTTCCCGTGTGATAAAATGCAGAAATCTCAGAAAAAGAGGGAGACTTTCATGGAGCTCACACCGCAAATTCTGATCGTTGTTCTGCCGCTCATCTTTCTTGGCGGCTTTGTCGACTCCGTCGCCGGCGGCGGCGGACTTATCACGCTTCCCGCCTATCTGATGGCCGGTATCCCCGCGCATCTTGCAATGGGGACAAACAAGGTCGTCAACGGCACCGGCACGGCGCTCGCCTCGTTCAAATACTTTCGCGGCGGCAAGGTCCTGCTGCGTCCCGCCATCGTCTCGGGGATCGGCGCGCTGCTCGGCGCGGCCATCGGCACAAAGATCGCTCTGCTCATCAACGAGGACATTCTGAAGATCATGATGCTCGTCGCGCTGCCCTGCGCGGCGATCCTGCTGATGCTCAAAAAGGACTTCGGCAAGGAAAATGACGCACCCGCGCGCGAGTACACGCCGCAGCAGGAGCTGACGCGTGCCGCGCTCATCGGTTTGGGTCTTGGCTGCTATGACGGGCTCATCGGCCCGGGCACGGGCACGTTTATGATCATGGCGTTTACGATGGCACTTTCGATGGACCTCCTCACGGCGTCGGGCTGCGCGAAGATCGCAAACCTCTGCTCCAACGTCGCCTCGGCGGTGCTGTTCATCTTCAGCGGCAAGGTCTGGTGGCTGCTGGCGCTCCCCGCGGCGGCCTGCAATATGCTGGGCGCCTACTGCGGCGCGCGCTACGCCATGAAGGGTGGCAGCAAGCGCGTGCGCGGCATGATCTTTGTCGTGCTAGGGCTTCTCTTCATCAAGATGGGCTACGAGCTGCTGTTCTGAAAAGACGAATTCTATATAAAAAAGCGGACAGTCAAGGCTGTCCGCTTTTTTCAGTTCTTCAGGCTGTGCAGCGGCGCGGGAATTCTGCCGCCGCGCGCAATGAACTCCGCGCTCGAATAAGGGTGGACCGCCTGCACCGGTGCCGAGCCGAGAAGTCCGCCGAACTCCACCGTGTCGCCCACCTTACAGCCAGGCGCAGGGATGACGCGCACCGCAGTCGTCTTCATGTTGATCATGCCGATGGCCGCCTCATCGGCGATGATGGCAGCAATGGTCTCTGCGCTCGTGTCGCCCGGAAGCGCGATCATGTCAAGTCCTACGGAGCACACGCAGGTCATCGCCTCCAGCTTGTCGAGCGTCAGCGCGCCGGACGACGCCGCGGCGATCATGCCCTCGTCCTCGCTGACGGGGATAAATGCGCCGGATAAGCCGCCCACCGAGGAGGACGCCATCACGCCGCCCTTTTTCACCGCGTCGTTGAGCAGGGCGAGCGCGGCGGTCGTACCGTGCGTGCCGCAGACCTCAAGCCCCATTTCCTCCAGAATGCGGGCCACGCTGTCGCCGACGGCGGGCGTGGGCGCAAGGGAAAGATCGACAATGCCAAACGGCGTATCGAGCCTGCGGCTCGCCTCCTGCGCGACGAGCTGACCCATGCGCGTGATGCGGAACGCCGTTTTCTTCACGGTCTCCGCCACCACGTCGAACGGCTGGCCCTTGACGCTTTGCAGCGCGTGATACACAACGCCCGGCCCGGAAACGCCGACGTTGATCACTTTCTCCGGCTCGCCCACGCCGTGGAACGCGCCCGCCATGAAGGGGTTATCCTCTACCGCATTGCAGAAGATCACAAGCTTGGCGCAGCCAAAGCCGCCCTGCTTTTCCGTGAGCGCCGCCGTCTTTTTCACCGTCTGCCCCATCAGGGCGACAGCATCCATGTTGATTCCCGCCTTGGACGAGCCGACGTTGACTGATGAGCACACAAGGTCCGTGTTGGCCAGCGCCTCGGGGATCGCAGCGATCAGCTTCCGGTCGGCGTCCGTCATGCCCTTTTGCACAAGCGCCGAAAAACCGCCAATAAAGTTAACACCGACATTTTTGGCCGCGCGGTCAAGCGCCTTGGCAAACGGGACATAGTCTTCCGTCTCCGACGCGGCGGCGACCAGCGCGATGGGTGTGACGGAAACCCGCTTATTGACGATGGGAATGCCGAATTCCCGCTCGATCTCTTCTCCCGTTGCGACCAGGCGCTCTGCATAGCGGCTGATCTTGTCGTAGATCTTTTCACACGCACGCTCTGCGCTTCTGTCCGCGCAGGAGAGGAGCGAGATGCCCATCGTGATCGTGCGGATATCCAGATGCTGCTGGTCGATCATACGGATCGTTTCCAGAATATCATTGCGGCTTAGCATGATTCTTTCCCTCCCCGCTCAGATCTTGTGCATTGCGTTGAAGATGTCCTCCCGCTGCATGCGGATCGCAATGTCCATCTCCGCGCCGAGGGCGCTCAGCTTTTCCGTCAGTTCCGTAAAAGAGAGCGAACAATTTTCGAGATCCGCCAGCATGACCATGGTGAAATTTTCCTGCAAAATCGTCTGGCTGATATCCAGAACGTTCACGTTCCACTTTGCCAGCAGTGAGCTGACGCCCGCGATAATACCGACCTGATCTTTCCCCAGTACCGTGATAATGGCTTTCATCCTGTGTTCTCCTTTCGGTTTCTTCCGGTAATTGTATCATGTCACTGCAATAAAGTAAATGTTCCGGATGCGCAACATACGCATCCGGAACATACATTTATCGTACTATTCGACAAACTGCCCCGCTCAGTCGAGGAAGTAGACCGTCGAGTTCTTCTGGCGGCCGAATTGCTTGCACTCCTGATAGGAATTCATATAGAGGTCGATCGCCGCGCCGCGCACGCCGGTGTCCTCAGCCACAGCGTTGCCGTAGGTGTAGCCCGACGAGCCGACGATGAACATCTCGGTACCGAGGGGAATGACCTTCTTATCCACTGCGACGGTGCCGACGTGGACCGTCGTGCCTGTGGCCGTTCTGGTGCCCACGCCGCCGTAGCCCGCGGTATAGGCCGTGCAGGTGACCTTCATCGAGCCGGAGAAGTGGACGGAATCGCCGGACTTCATCAGAAGATAGCCGCTGCCGTCGCTCTCGGTGACAACGGACTTGACCGTGTCGCCGCTCTGCGCCTTGTCGACGAGCGTGCCGGTGTAGGTGATCTCCGCGACGGAGGTGTCGTTCTTCTCCTCCACCGCCTGGCGGGAGACGAACTGGCCATCGGCATACACGACCTCATAAACGACGTCGCGCGTGCCGTCGATGCCCTGCTGGACGATCTGCGTCTCGCCCTTGGGGATGCGGTACGACGTGGAGGTCAGCGTGGTGTGGGGAGCCGCCTCGGTGGCGGTCTCATAGTAGGTGAAGTCAGAGGCAACGGTGATCTCGACCTCTTCCTCCGTGACGTCGACCAGCACCATCTCAAGCGGGCTGACCGAGATCTGCAAACGGCGCAGCAGCTCGCTGACGCGCTCGCCGTTTCTCGTGGTGGCGTACTCGATGTCGTCGCCGTGTGTCACCGTCACCTTTTCACCGGCAGGGAGCGTGACTTCCGCGTCACCGCTCTGCGCGCCGGCGACAATGACGCGCTCCTGCGGGATGTCCGTTGTGCCGTCGAGCACGCTGACCGTATCGCCGTCGGCGATGAGGTACAGCGCGTCCGCGCGCAGCTCGGGCGAACTGTTCAGCAGCATCACAGCCGCGAAGAGCAGAAAGAACATCGCTCTGCGGCAGCGCTGGGCTGTGAACAAATTTTTCAAAAACTTCTGCATGGGATACTCCTTTTTTCGCGGCGTGAGCCGCCGCAGCTTCGCGCAGCTGAGGAAGTGCGCTGCGTCCGGAAAAGATTACAAAATGTAACTTTTCCAAAACTTGCTGGCAGTATACCGCCTGAAAAAGGATTTGTCAAGTTTCCGCCGTTTGTTCGCAAAAAGTTCTGTATTTTATAAAATTTTCGATATTTTTCTTATTTTCATATTCTAAAAGTTGCGATTTAAGTCATCGAATTCGTGTTTTTCTCGATTTATGTAAACCATCGTCACCCCTCTCCACCGCCTCGCCGCCATCTCGGCGTCGAAGAGGCGGCGCACCTGCCGACGCTCTTTGTCCCGTCCGAGCGGGCAATAAACTCTTGGGAGCAGGCCGGGTGTGTCCCGCTCCCGCCCCGCAAGGCGGCAAAAACGCGGAAAGCCCTGCAAACACTGGCTTTTTTGCTTCTCCGCCGCACGCTCTATCCCCTCGGACAGCAAAGGAACGCCCCCTGTGCCCTTTCCGGGCGCAGGGGACGAAAAGCCGCCTCAACAGCGTGTCGCGATGCCAAAATATGCAAGTTTGACTTTTTGAAAATTCATTTATTGAAATTCATTTATGTCAACCTGATTTTTTGATTTTTGTTGGCAAAGGTCACAAAAATCGCGCTTCTTTTTCGCTTTTCCCGTCAAATGGGCGATCGCAGAGGAAGTTACATTTTCTCCTCCTTTTCGCCCGTTTCGCCGTGAAAATGAAGGTAGACGGACGCGGCGGCGTCTTTTGGCAGCACACGTTCAAGGGCGAAAATGTCCGCCTCCCGAATCGCCTTAACGCTCTTGAACGTCTTGAGCAGCGCCTGAGCGCGCACCTTGCCGACGCCCGGAATCCCGTCGAGTGCCGAGCGGGTCGAGGACTTCGAATGGCTCTCGTGGTGGAACGTGATGGCAAAGCGGTGCGTCTCCTCCTGGATCTGACCGATCAGGGCGAAGACGTTCGGCGCGGCGTGCAGGTCGATCTCGCGGCCCCGTGCGGTGACGAGCGCGCGTGTGCGGTGGCGGTCGTCCTTGACCATGCCGAAGATCGGCACACGCACATGCATCTGCGCGCACACGCGCTCGGCGACGCCCGCGTGCGTGATGCCGCCGTCGATGAGCATGACATCCGGCAGGGGGCTGAATTTCTCGTCCCCGTCCAGATAGCGCTGGATGCGGCGCGTGAGCACCTCCTCCATGGAGGCATAGTCGTCTGGGTGGGCCGACAGGCTCTTGATCTTGAATCTCCGGTAGGCGCTCTTCTTGGGCTTTGCGCCCTCATAGACGACCATCGACGCAACGATGTCGCTCGCGCCGGTGTTTGAGATATCGTAGGACTCCATGCGCTCGGGCGGCTCGGGGAGCGAGAGCATCCCCGCAAGCTGCGTCAGCGTGCGGTTCTCGCGCTCCTGCGCGGTCGTCACGCGCTCGACATCCTCGCGCGCGTTGCGCTGCGCCATGGCAAGGAGTTCCGCCTTCTCGCCCCTCTGGGGGACGTGGAGCGTCACCTTGCGGCCCGCGCGCTCGGTCAGGATCTGTGCGAGCTCGTCCGCGCCCTCGATCTCGCAGGGCAGCAAAATTTCGCGCGGCAGCACGCTCTTATTGAGGTAATACTGCGGCAGCAGTGCAGACAAGATCATCTGCTCGCTCTCGTCCTGCGGCGCGGCGAAGAGGTTCAGATCGCGACCCGTCACGCTGCCGCCCTCGATATGCAGCACAGCGCTGCCGCATTTGATCGCGCCGCGGTAAACGCCCCAGATATCGGTGTCGGCGCAGATGCCGGCGATGACCTTCTGCCGCTTGCCCAGCACCTCGATGGCGCGGATGCGGTCGCGCAGTGCCGCCGCCTGCTCAAAGTGCAGATCTGCGGCCTCCTGCTCCATCTCCTCGCGCAGCGCGCGCGTTAAGCGGCGGTAGTGGCCGTTCAGCAGCTCTTCGGCCTGCCCGATGCGGCGCATGTACTCGTCCTCATCCGGCGTGCCGCGGCAGAACGCGTCGCAGCGCCCCATGTGATGGTTGAGGCAGGGCCGCTCCTTTCCAATGTCGCGCGGGAATTTGCGGCTGCACGTCGGCAGGCGGAATGCCGCACAGATCGCGTCGATGGCCGCGCGCGTCTCGTTTCGTCCGCCAAACGGGCCAAAGTACAGCGCGTTGTCGTCCGCAGGCTTAGAGGCCATCGTAAAACGCGGATAGTGCTCCGTGCCGAGGCGCACAAAGGGATAGCCCTTGTCATCCTTTAACAAGATATTGTAGCGCGGCATGTGCTGCTTGATGAGCGAGTTTTCCAAAATCAGCGCCTCGAACTCGGTCGAGACAAAGATCGTGTCAAAGTGGTCGACCTGTGAGACCATGCGGCGCGTTTTCTCATTGTGGGAGGAATTCTCCTGAAAATACTGGCTGACGCGGTTTTTGAGCTTTTTCGCCTTGCCGACGTAAATGACGCAGCCGGTCTTGTCCATCATCAGATAGACTCCCGGCGCGAGCGGCAGGTCGTTTGCCTTGTCCAAAAGCTCCTGCTTCGTCATGGGACATTCCCTCCTTTCCTTTCATCTCTACATTATAATATATAATAGTATATCCGGTCGAATGGTACCGGTAAAATGGAAAAAGGCGGCTTCCTGTGGAAGCCGCCTTTCCTGGTTGTTTGTTATTCGCCGAAATTGTTGGAAACCAGCTCGCACAGAGCGGTCACGGCTTCCTTTTCGTCCGCGCCGTCGGCCAGCAGCGTGATGGTCGTGCCCTTGACGATCCCGAGGGACAGCACGCCCAGCAAGCTCTTGGCGTTCACGCGACGCTCATCCTTCTCCAGCCAGATGCCGCTCTTGAACTCGTTGGCCTTCTGAATGAAGAACGTGGCAGGACGAGCATGCAGGCCTACTTCATTGTTGATCGTAACATTCTGAGTATACATCGTTACTACTCCCTCTCCAAAAAAATCTTTCGGACTTTATCGTATCATATACCATCGGGGGCCGATTCGTCAATGCCATTTCGCGCGAAATGGCGCGGATTTGGCAATAAACACAGACAAAGCGCTTCCCCGGGCAGGCATTTATTTCAACTCGACCACAGTGACGCCCGACTCGCCCTCGCCATAGTTGCCAAGGCGGAAGCTCTTGACGGCTTTGTTGCGCCGGAGGCTCGCGTGCACCGCCTTGCGCAGCGCGCCCGTGCCCTTGCCGTGGATGATCGTCACGGTCTCGAGATGTGCCATGACAGCGGCGTCGATATAGTTATCGAGCACGCTTTCGGCCTCCAGCGTCTCCATGCCGCGGATGTCGAGCTCGCGCGCAGCGGACGCCGTGCGCAGAATGCGCTGCGAGGGGGCAAACTGCGGCTGCTTTTGGGCAGTCGCCGCGCGCTCCGCCGCCTCAATGAGGCGGACCTCGTCGGCTTTGACCTTCATCTGCAAAACGCCTGCCTTGAGCGTCAGCGTACCGTCCTTGACAGCTGTGACCTCGGCCTGACGGCGCGTACCGGGGATCTCGACCAGGTCTCCGACCTCAATGGGCCGCGAGGGCTTGGGGATGGGCTCCGCGCTCTCGTCGCGCACGCCCGCAGCGTCGCGCGCCTGCTTGATGTTGTGCATGATCTCGGCGCGCTGGGCGTTCATCTGCTGGGCATCGAGCTTTTTCTGCTGCTTGCGCAGCGCGTCGAGCTCGCGGAACGTGTCGTCCGCGACGGACTTGGCCTCAGCCAAAAGGCGCTTGGCCTCGGCTTCGCCGCGACTTCTCGCGTTCTCCTTTGCGCGCTCCATCTGCGTGCGGAATTCGCGCGCCTTGCGCGCGTCCTCCTCGCGCTGGGCGTAAAGACGGTCGACCTCGGCTTTTTCTTTCTCTAACTGCTGCCTCTTCTGCTCCAGCTGCGTCAGCACGTCTTCAAAGCGGATGCTCTCGCTGTCCATCTGCGCCTTGGCTTTTTCAATGACGGCCTCGGAAAGCCCCAGCCGCTTCGAGATCGCAAAGGCATTCGACTTGCCGGGGATGCCGATGAGCAGCTTGTAGGTCGGGCAGAGCGTTTCCACGTCGAACTCGCAGCTCGCGTTCTCCACGCCCGCGGTCGTCATGGCGAAGGTCTTGAGCTCGGCGTAGTGCGTCGTCGCAGCGATCTTCGCACCCTGTGAACGCGCCTGCTCGATGACGGCGATGGCCAGTGCCGCACCCTCAACGGGGTCGGTGCCCGCGCCCAGCTCATCGAAGAGGATCAGGCAGTGCTCGTCCGCCTCGTCCAAGATCTGCACGATGTTTTTCATATGCGCCGAGAAGGTCGACAAACTCTGCTCGATGCTCTGCTCGTCGCCGATGTCGGCCAACACCGAGGAAAAGATGCTCACGGCGCTGCGGTCGTCGCAGGGGATATGCAGGCCGCACTGCGTCATCAGGCAGAGGAGGCCAAGCGTCTTTAAGCTTACGGTCTTGCCGCCGGTGTTCGGGCCTGTAATGACAAGCGTATCGAAGCTGCGGCCGAGCTCAATGTCGATGGGCACGGCCTTCGCGGGGTCGAGCAGCGGGTGGCGCGCATGGCGCAGATACACGCTGCCGTCCTTTTTGAGCTCGGGGCGCATGGCATTCATGCGGTAGCTCAGCTCGCCGCGCGCGAAAATGAGGTCGAGGTGGACGAGAATGTCATAATCCCACAGAATGTCGCGGCTGAAGCTCGCCGCCTCGCCCGAGAGGGCGTAGAGGATGCGGTCGATCTCCTTCTCCTCTTTCGCTTCGAGCTCCTTGAGTTCGTTGTTGGCCTGCACCACGCCCATCGGCTCGACGAAGATCGTCGCGCCGCTCGAGGACGTGTCGTGCACGAGGCCCGGCAGCTCGCCGCGGCACTCGGCCTTCACCGGCACGACGAAGCGCCCGCCGCGCTGCGTGATCAGCGCGTCCTGCAAAACGTTCCGGTAGCTCGGGGACGAAATGATGCGCTGCAGGATCTGGCGGCCCTTGGCCGCCGCCGCGCGCTTGTGGCGGCGAATTTCCGCGAGCTCGGGCGAGGCCGCGTCGGCGATCTCGTTTTCGTCGAGGATCGCGGTCGTGATCTTCTCCTCCAGAAAGCGGTTCGGGTGCAGGGAGAGGAAGAGCTTGTCGATGACCGTCCCCTCCTCGTCCTCCTTATAATAATCCTGCACGCGGCGCACATTCGTGAGAAGCCCCGCGATGTCGAGAAGCTCCCGCGTGTTGAGCATGCCTCCGCGCTCGGCGCGGGAGAGCGCTTCGCCCACGTCGCGCACGCCGCCAAAGGCAGGGCTGCCGCGCAGCATGATCATCTTGCGCGCCGCGTCCGTCTCGTCGAGCAGGCGGTTGACCTCGCCGAAATCATCCGATGGCGTCAGCCGTCGCGCCCGCGCCTTGGCCTCCGCGCTCACCGCGTGATGCTCGAGCATCTCCAATAGCCGCGGCAGTTCCAGCACGCGGATGGATTTTTCAAACAGTTCACTCATAGTTTTCTCCGAAATTTTGATTTCGATTCGTATTTCTTTCGACAGATATTTCGTTTAGTTGTCAATTTTCATGCTTTTGTAGAAGTCCAGCGTCTTGAATCGCCGGTCAAGCTGCACCTGCGCAAACACCTCGCACGCTGCGGCAAAGCGCTTTTCCGTCTCGCCCGAGAGGGAAAACGACAGCATCCGCTTCGGCTCGGAAAACAGCACATGGCGCATCGCCGCGAACGAGCCCGCGTCCAGCGGCAGAAGGCCGCCCCCGCCGTGGCCCGCACACTCCCTGCACAGCAGCACGCCCTGCTGCGCGTCAAACACCGGCTCTTTCGGGTTGTGCGTGCCGCAGACGGCGCAGCCGTCGAGCAGCGGCTCGTAGCCCGAAAGAGCGAGTAACTTGAGCTCAAACGCCGCCTTGACGATGCTCTGCGGTTTTTGCAGCGTGTCGAGCGCATAGAGCGAGTTGAGCAGCAGCGATAAGATCTCCGGCACGGGCTCGTCCTCCGCTGTGACGCACTCGGTCATCTCGGCAAAATACGACGCGAGCGACAGTAGCTCAATGTCCTGCCGGATACCGTCGAACAGCGAGATCGTCGACGCCTCGTCGAGGTAGTACCAGTTCCCGCGCTGATAGAGTACGAGCTCGGAAAAGGCCAGAAGCTCACTGCCCGCGGCGATGCGGCTTCCCTTGCGCCGCGCCCCGCGCGCCACGACCGCGATCCGCCCGAGCGAGTCGGTCAGAATATTCAATATGTAGTCGGCCTCCTTCGTCGCCGTCGCGCGAAGGACGATGCCTTTGGTCACGAGTTTTTCTGACATAAAACTCCTCTAAATTGTTTTACACCAAGGGGTGTAAAGGGTGGTTGCCTTGCAGGTGGGATGGTTTTTTCCGCGCACTGCGCGGAGGGGGAATGCAGCGCGTGGGCGCTGCTGCCGGTCAAAGGGGGTATTCTCTTTCCAAAGAGAATACCCCCTTTGGAACCCCCAGAGAAAGGCAAGGGGGCTTCCCCCTTGACCCCGCACATTGGCAGTTTGTAGCTCGAAGAGCTGCGCAGCCTGCGCAATCGGGTGCGGTGTACATGGCTTCGCCATGAATCTTCTGCGATTCGCGACAACTCTCAACCACGCCTTACTATCGTGAGGCGCGTGTGACGCTACCTCGGCGGCAGACTGCGTGCCAAATGCGGCATTGCTGCGCTCGCCGCATTGTGGAGACTGGCAGTAGACGGAAATTAGGCTGTACTTCTACAAGATGGGCAGAGCGGCACCCGCAAGGGGTGTGCCGCATCCGTAAGGCGGCAAAGCCGCCAACGGCTGCGCAACAGCGGATAATAGGAGCAGAGGCAAGTCGTGTAGCAACTCTAAACGCGGCAACGCTGCGCGCAAGCATTTCCATTCCGGAGGCAAAAAGGTCATTCGAGATTGAGACTGCCAATCTAAAACCTTTCTCTTGGGGGATTTAAAGGGGGATATTCTCTTTTGTGAAAGAGAATATCCCCCTTTGACTGCGTGCCGCAGAGACTGCGGCATTCCTCCGTGAACCACGGAATTGTTACTGAAATGATCAGTGAATATTCAAAACGCCGTCTTCGTTTTGGAAGAGGACAAAATAATCCTGCACCCGCTCGAACGGCGCGTTGTAGAGGAGGGGCCTGTTGACGTTGAAGTCCTGATAATCGCGCGCGGTCTTCACGGGGTACTGGAAGCGGCCGTTTTGGTGGACATAATAGAATAGTCCCTCGAATTTGGTGAACTCGTCGATGTTGTTGGAGAGGGCGCAGGCGACGTAGCCGCGCTGGTTCGTGCCATCGTTCGGGAAAGAGGCGTCGGCGCAGTAGATCTGCTTGAAGCAATTCTCGTACCAGTTGCTGAGGCTGGCTTGCTCCGTACCGGGATCAATGTAAGGGGCGGTATAGGTCGCGCCGTCCGGACCGTCATAGAGCACCCGGCCGGAGAACTCTTTGGCAAACCAGCGGCTGTTGTCGTGGTTAGGCTCGAACGCAAGGCTCTCTGTGCCGTAAAAGCGCACGCCATCGTCCCAGCGAAAATGACAGGCGACGAACAGCCGGTCAAAGGGCCGTTGGACGGCAACGATGGTCAGGTGGAAGGCGTCATTCGTCTGCGGCTTATTGGAGTAGTTGATATAAGCGCTGCCTGTGCACTCTTTGATGACCACGCGCTCGGCGCGGAGACAGGTGAGAAGGTCCTCGTCGGAGAGGTCGTTGAGCTCGGATTCGGGATAGCCGAGGGCGAGGAGCCTTTCATGGGCTTCGATCACCTGTGCGTCGGTGCTGGCCTCTTTGGGCGTCCAGTCCATGCGGTAGGAGCCGAAAAACAGGAAGCCACAGGCAATGACGACAGCGAGGACGGTGAGCAGCGAGCCGACGAGCTTGTGATTTGAGAAGCGCTCCTTGATCGGCTTGATGGCGCAGCCCTGCGCGGCCATCGACTTCGAGAGCTTTTTGAGGCGGACGACCAGGTAGAAATACCAGACGAGGTAAGCGCCGAGCAACAGGGAAAGCGAGGCAAACAATGCCGCTGCGACATAGAGCAGAATGTACCAGAGCAATAGAGCGCCCGCGGCGGGGGCGGCAGGCGGCGTTATGCCTGCGTCGCGCTGCATATCGAGCAGGCCCTGCCAAAGGCAGAAGAGCAGCACGAGCTGCACGGCGGCGGCAACGACGGTGAAAAATGCCGCCAGGCCGGTGTCCGCACAGTAGATCACGGCATCCTGCCCAAGCTCAACAAAAAGGAGCAGCATGTGCAGGCAGGCGCAGACATAGCCCGCGCGCAGGAAGCCGTTGACCCGCCGCAGGGCGCGGAAGCCGACGAGCAGGCAGAATGTGCCGACCAGCGGCAGCAGCACGTCGAGGTTCCAGAAATTCAGCGTCACGCCGGTGACGGCGAGGCCGCCGGCGATCAAGCCCATCGCGCGGCAGAAGGGCGAATCGCTCACATCGGGCGTCTCTACTTCGGGCGCGGAGAGCGCGTCGGCCATCTCCCGCGCGGGCGTGAGGGCCTCGGCCGGTTCCTTCTGCGCGAGAGCGTCGGTGGGCGGTTCGGGCGGGGGAGTTTGCGGCAGATCAGGAAAGACTTGGTCGGTCATGCGAATTCCTCCTTGGCGTTATGTGAACAGAATCATAAGATCGAGACAACGAGCCGCCAGACAGGCACGGCCAGATAATAGCCGAGGACAGCGGAAGCCAGATTGGCGGTGATCGCATAGGCCGCGGCGCGGCCCTTGCTGTGGCCGGTGAGAAGGTCGCAGCCGGCGTAGAGATACAGCTCGACGAGCAAAATGATGAGTTCCGCCGGAAGCAGGAAGAAAAAGAGATACCAAGCGCTCACGCCGTTGTGTGCGGTGACATATACAGATGAAACGGCTAAAAAGCCCTGTGTCAGAACGTTGACAAGTAAAAACGCTTCCCAGTTTTTCTTCCACGAATAGCGGAACAGAAGCAGCAGCGCGCCCTCGATGAGAAGCGTCGGCACGAGCGTTGCGACAAATTGCAGCAAGTAGCCGGGGATGGTTGAGGGAACGGAAACGGTGACCGCCGACGTATCGTCCGACCAGTTGACCGTGACGGACGATTGCAGAACGCGGCGATTGAGTATATCGGAGACCCAGACCTTGCCGGATTCGGTGACGAGGATGATGCGGTAGGTGCTCGGCACACCGACGTAGCCGAACCAGTGCAGTGCATTGCCAGAGGCGTCCGTCCCTTCCGCGTACAGCTCGCCCCACATCGGCGCGCCGGTCGTGCCCTGCGCCACGCAGGCGTGCCAACCGGCGGGAACATTGTCGCGCAGAAGTGCTAAGAGGTCGGGGTCGAGCGTATCCTCTTTGCCGTCGTAGTTCCAGTCGATGCCGTCGATACGGTTTCCATCTTCCGCGTCCCAATCACCCTTGGCGAGCAGGTCGAGGTAGTAGAGTTCCTGCGGCGCGTCTTTGACGCGCACGATGAGCTGGGGCTTCGGCCCGTTGTCGGCAAAGGCAAAGGTTGTGAGCGCAAGAGACGCGAGGAGCGCGCAAACAAGCGTGCGAAGAGATTTTCGTTTCATCCAAATTTCCTCCTTTTAATGTTCGGTGTTCCATCTTCCAATCGTATAGACGCAAAAGATAACAAATAAGTTTCACGCTTTTACAAATTTTATCATAAAATGCCGCGCTGCGGGAAAAAGTTCTGGCGGGGCGTTGTACTTTTTTCATATTCTGCTACAATGGGGGAGAGAAAGAAGCGCATTGGGGGAACGGGTATGAAATGGTATGCGATCGGCAAGACGCTGACGCCGCTGGACCGCGCGCCGGAGAGCGGCGCGGCGGTGGTGCTGCTGAATTCGGACGAGTTGGCGCACGAAACGGCGCTGCCGGGACTCGAAGCGGTGCTGCACCATACGCCGAGCGCGCGGGACGCGCACGTCTGCAAGGCGGAGGTGCGCTCCAACTGTCTGAGCGGAACGCTCGCACTGCCGCGCGGCCGCAGGGACGGCACGCGCCTTTGCTGCGGCTATCTCGTGACGAAGGACCGCGTGGTGCTGGTGGACGACGGAGAGATGGCCGAGCCTTATTTGAAGCACATCGTCAAGGAAAAACGCCTGATAGAAAACAGCGTCGGACGATTTCTCTACGACTTCTTCGAGCTGCTGATCGCCAGGGACCTGCACCGCCTCGAGGAGATCGAAGACCGCGCGACGGCGCTGGAAGAACGCGTGCTCGCGGGCGAGCTGGAGGAATTCAGCACCCCGATGAGCGAGCTGCGCAAGGAGACGATGGCCTGGTACCGCTACTACTCCCAGCTCGACGACGTGGCGTGTGAGCTGCGGGAAAATGAGAACGGCTACTTTTCGGATGAGGAGTGCGGACTGTTCCGATTATTTGAAGAGCGCGTCATCCGCCTGCGCGAGGAATCGCAGCTGCTGCGCGAATACTGCACGCAGATCCAGTCGCTGTTCCAGTCGGAGATCGACATCCGGCAGAACCGCATCATGCAGATCCTGACCATCGTGACGACGATCTTTCTGCCGCTGACACTGCTTGTCGGCTGGTACGGTATGAACTTTTCCGGCATGCCGGAGCTGCACTGGAAATACGGCTACCCCGCGATCATTCTTGTGAGTGTCGCCGTGGTGGTGCTGAGCCTGTGGGTGTGCAAAAAGAAAAAATTCTGGTAAGAAAAAGGAACGGCACGAGCCGTTCCTTTTTCTTTTGATAGAAGTCACTTTTTATCGAAGTAGTAGTCGCGGAAGTTGTGGTATTGCGCGGCGTAGTAGCGCAGCAGGCGATAGAGTCGAGAGAGCGGCAGATCGCCCTTGCAGAAGAGCGTGTGCGTGCCCTTGAACTGCTTGAGCTCGTCGGAGAGCTCCTGATCCTTGACATAGCGGCGCAGAATGCCGGTCGGCACGTTCTGCCAGAGGGCGACGGTGTGGTTGTAGACGCAGTCCTCGCGCTTGCCGTAGACGACATCGTTCGTCAGGAGCTTCATCATGTTCAGCCCCGCGGCACGGCAGAAATAGCTGCTGCGGCCAAGGCGCGGGTTGATCTCGAAGAGCACGTAGCGGCCCGTGCGGGAATCGTACTTCATGTCGATGTTCGAAAAACCGACGTAGCCGAGCTTTTCGAGAAACTCCTGCATTTTGTCATACAACGCCTGATCGCCGCGCGAGATGATGGCGGCATAGTTGCCGACGGACTTTGGGTCGTAGTATTCGAGCACCGGCTGGCCGAGGCACATCGCGCGCACATGGCCGTCAAGGTCCGAATAGCTGTTGAGCACGCGCATCGCGTCGTCGCCGCCGGGGATAAACTCCTGCAAAATGAGCTTGCCGCGGTAGTCCGACTGGTTCATGCTGTGGACCATCGTGAGGTACTGCTCGCCCGTGTCGAAGAAGAAGACCTTTTTCTGCCCCTCAAAATGGCAGCGGAGATAGTCGAGTGCATTGGAATTCTCGGGCTTGACGACGATGGGAAAGTCGAACGGAAGGCGGTCGACGACGCTCTCGCGCTCCTCAGGAGAGGCGACGACGGTCTTGGGATAGTCCATGCCGTACTGCTCGCAGAGGGCGTAGAACTTGTCTTTCGTGTCGAACGTTTCAAGCAGCTCATCCGAGATGAAGCGGTTGGCGATGAGCCCCTCGAAATGGTCATAGTGGCGGCAGAGAAGACCCGTGTAATAGTCCGAGCAGGGGATGACGAGCAGCTTTTCATAGTCCTGTGCGCACTGCTTCAGCACGCCGAGCAGCGCGCCGGGGAAGACCTCCTCGCGCTCAAAATCCGGGATAATGCGGCAGAGAAACAGGTGTGAGCTGCGCGTGGGCACGAGCTGCTGCGTGCACAGCAGCAGCGGTGTGACGTGATAGGCCTCCTGGAAGAGACGCGCCGTGCCGTAGGCGTTTTCGTCGCTGCCGAGGATGATGGGCAAAAAGTCCTTTTTTGCCTTTTTGGCGCTGCTCGCCGGCGCGGCGGGATGGACCTTGTCGTATTCGGCAAGGTATTTGAGTGTGAGCTCGACGTCGCTCGGGTAGGGGACGAAGACGCTGCCGCGCTTCATCGTTGTCTCTTCTCCCTTGCCGGTCAGCAGAATGACGCGCGCGTCCTTGCCGTCCAGAATTGCGCGGCGGATGCACTCGGCGCGGTCCTCGAGCACAAGGTGCGGGCAGGCAACGTGCTTTTCAATGTCGGCGGCGATCTGCGCGAACGGCTCTTCGCCGGAGTCCTCCTCGGTGATGAAGACGAAGTCGCAGTTCTGCCCGCTCAGCTCGCCGAGGTCTTTTCTGCGCTGGAGCGCGTGGGAGCCGGGGCAGCCGAAGACGGAGATCATCTGGCAGTCGGGGTATTCGATCTTTGTCGAGCGGTAGAGCGCGTCAAAGCTCATGCGGTTGTGCGCGTAGTCGACGATGACGGTGACGTTCTTGTCGCGACTCTCGTAGATCTGCATGCGGCCCGCGGCGCGCGCCTTGCGAAGGCCCGAGCGCACATACTCCTCCGGCACGTCGAGCACCATACAGATGGCCATGGCAGCGAGGGCGTTGGAGATGTTGAAAAGGCCGGGCATCGTGATGGAAAATTCACCGTTGTACTTGAGCGAGGAAACCGTGAAGTAGAGCCCGTCGCTGCGCTTTTCCACATGCTGGCAGGAGACAGTGTCGCTTTCGTGTGAGCCAAACGTGATGAGGTTGCAGCGGTCCTTGGCGTATTCGATGACGCGATCCGAGTACTTGGCGTCGGTATTGACGCAGCCGAAGCGGCAGGAGTCGAAAATTTTGAGCTTGGAGTTGAAATAATCCTCAAAATCCGGGTGCTCGATGGGGCTGATGTGGTCGCTGCCGATGTTCAAAAATGCAGCGACGTCGTACGTGATACCGCGCACGCGGCCGTATTTGAGCGCCTGGGACGAGGCCTCCATCACAAGATGCGAAATGCCGCATTCATAGGCGTTTTCAAAGTGCTGGTAGAGCTCAAGCACCTCGGGCGTGGTGATGTGGGACTCCTCGGTGCTCTTGCCGTCGTAGTTGTCGATAGAGGAGAGAATGGCGCACTCGGGCATCGACTGCGCGCGCAGCCAGTCATTTAAGATGTAGCGCACGTAGTAGGCTGTGGTGCTCTTGCCCTTTGTGCCCGTGATGCCGACGCTTGTGAGCTTGTCCGTCACATGGTTATAAAAGAGCTGACCGAGCACGACAAGGGAATAGCGAATGTCGTTGACAAGAAGACAGGGCGCGTCCACATTGTGCTTTTTCTCGGCGACGTAGGCGATCGCGCCGCGCGAGAGTGCGTCGCACAGGTACTCTTCCTTGAAGTGTGCGCCCTTGCAGATGAAAAGCGCGTCCTCGCTCAGTGCGCGCGTATCGTAGGTGAGGCAGTGAATCTCACGCGCGGCGAGCTCGTCGCTCACGGTGCTTTCGACCAGAATGCCCGCGTCGCGCAGCGCATCGACATATTCTCTCAGTGTGTGAACGGTATTCATAAATAGCTCCTTTGGGTCTTGCTTTTTCGGCAGGACGGGATAAAATATAGGCGATATCGCGTCGGATCGACACGATATTGGCAAGCAAACTCATTTCCGAAGGGGGAACCAACATGACTTATCAGCAAGTGCTGGAAAACGCAAGGACCTGCATCGGCCCTTACTGCAAGGCGTGCAATGACTGCAACGGCAAGGTCTGCCGCAACACGATGCCCGGCCCCGGCGCCAAGGGCGAGGGCACGGGCTTTATCCGCAACGCAGAAAAGTGGCGTGAGATCTGCGTCAACATGGACACCATCTGCGAAAATTCACCGGTGGACACCTCATTCACGCTCTTTGGCCGGACGTTTGAGATTCCGGCGTTCGCCGCGCCGGTGGGCGCGATGCGTCTTCACTACGGGGACAAATACGACGATCTTGCATACAATGATATCCTTGTGCGCGCGTGCGCGAACGCGGGCATTCTCGCTTTCACCGGCGACGGCACCGACCCGAAGGTGGTCGAGGGCGCGGCTGAGGCGCTCAAGGCGAACGGCGGCTGCGGCGTGCCGACCATCAAGCCGTGGGATATGGACACGATCCGCGAAAAATTCGCGCTCGTGCAGGAATCCGAGCCCTTCGCCATCGCGATGGACATCGACGCGGCGGGTCTGCCGTTTTTGCAGGGCTTGACGCCGCCGGCCGGCAGCAAGAGCGTCGAGGAGTTAAAGCAGATCGTCTCCTGGGCGCAGCGTCCGTTCATTTTAAAGGGCATTATGACCGCCCGCGGCGCGGAAAAGGCGCTGGAGGCGGGCGCGAGCGGCATCGTGGTCTCGAACCACGGCGGCCGTGTGCTCGACCATTGCCCCGCGACGGCGGAGGTGCTTCCGGACATCGTCGATGCCGTCGGCGGCAAGATGACGATTTTTGTCGACGGCGCGATCCGCAGCGGCATGGACATGTTCAAGGCGCTGGCGCTCGGCGCGGACGCGGTGCTCATCGGCCGCCCGTTTGTTACCACCGTCTATGGCGGCGGGGAGGAGGGTGTGCAGCTCTACGTCCAGAAGCTCAAAGCAGAGCTTGCCGACACGATGCGCATGTGCGGCGCGCACTCGCTCGCGGACATTGATCGCAGCATGCTATATGGTTTTTGATCATATAACATATAGTATAGCACCGCAAAAAAAAACTGACAAGTGAAAATCGGGAGAAGAGGACGGCGAGGCTAAGTCGTCCTCTTTTTTGCCGGCTGTATACTATATAAAATAAAATATAAAAAACGGGAACAAAATCGCCGCGACGAACGTCTGAGAAGATAGAGCGACCCTTCTGAACCACATTGATTTTGGAGGAAAGTGCAATGAAAAAGACAACGAGCCGTATTCTGCTCTCCGCGCTGACGGTGCTGGCGCTGCTCTCTCTTAGCGGCTGCGCGCAGGAAAAAGAGGAGAATACCAAGCAAAGCGACCCGCAGGCACGGGAGGCGATCCTGCAATGCTGCGAGACGATCTTCGGCAGCACGGAGGAAACAGGCACCTATCACATCCGCGTGACGGATGAGCGAGACGGCGGGCGCGTGGATGAATACGACTGCCCGCGCGGCGTGAACAAGTGGGGAGAAGCGTTCTCGCTGACCGACGGGATATCGGAGGAAGAGACCTTTGCCGCGGCGACGGAAAAGGACTGGGAAGCCTGCCAGAACGGCCTTGCCGCAGAGTTTTCTTATGGGGATAAGACGATCAGCGTTGTGCCGCGCTCGGGAGACCGTTCCCCCGCCGAGGGTGAGAACTGGCATTATGAGTTTCCCTGCGGCGATACGCTGCGCCTGACAGACGGCACAGAGACGGTCTACGTGAAAAATGACAGCGGCTGGCTCGCTGAGCGGCTTTCCGCCTGCATGCAGGAGGCGGTGGAAGCAAAAATCTATGATTTGCAAGTGGACAGCGCGGAAATGGATGATGAAGCTGTTGCGAACGAGTTCTGCGCGCAGTTCGCCGCCAACCTGAACGCCACACCGTGCTGGTACTACAGAAAACCGGATGACGCCGCGGTACAGGAGCTCTCTTCGCGTGTGTTTGATGCGTATTACGGCGAAGAGGACCCGAATTTCTGCTTTGAATTTGGCGCGATGCTGCGCTTTGACGAACCGGAGTCCTCGCGCCGCTACGGCTGGGAGGCCGGCAGCGGCATGATCGAACCGTCCGGCGAGGGCGAATATGGCGATTATTACAGATGGGTCGTAGGAGCGGATGCCTGTAAAAATGAAGAGGGCGACTGGTACATCGAAGGGACCTGGACAGGCGGCGGAGGCGTTCGACTGCCCTACATCGGGCGTGACTGGGATTCTGGGCAGCAGACCGCGACGACATCGCAGCTTGTGGAGTGCTGGCTTCTGTCGGCGGGCGAGTCGCACGAGTGGCGGCTTCCCAATATGATCTATAACCGCCCGAGCGCCGAGCTGCGCGAGGCGCTTGCCAGTCTTGCACCCGAACAGGCGGTGGAATTGGAAAAGGGCCTGCGCGAGGTGTGGGACGATCCGCTGCACGCCGATATGTTTCCGGGCGGCTATGACGCCAAGCTCAGCGCGGACTGAGCATGCTGGCAATCATTGCATTTGCAATCCGGCGGCAAAAACGGTAGAATACCGCCTGTCTTGATCGAGGCGCATTCCAGAATCGAGGAGGACTTGACGCCATGTTTAACTGCGGCAATTTTGATTGCGGCACGCTCTTTACGATGCTGTGCCAGCTGTTTAGCGGCTGCTTCAACTGATAGCAGTGCAAATGCACGGTGGGGAGGGTGCTTTGCGCCCTCTCCGCCTGTCTATTTTGCACAGTCTAACAAACAAATTGTGGAAAAATCAAAAAGTTTGAAAAAAGGTGTTGACAAAAGGGGCGGTAGGTGCTAAGATAACACCTGTTCCGCGAATGGAGCGTGCACCTTGTAAATTAAACAA
>ERZ1673743.707-NODE-707-length-45764-cov-11.289024_pt1 | contig 45764 bp, 36 predicted proteins | sample MGYA00580197_ERZ1673743 | MGnify/ENA primary metagenome ERZ1673743 (study PRJEB41218, sample SAMN15661795) | gut metagenome | host: Homo sapiens | place: Canada: London | collected 2015-08-20/2019-03-30 | study: EMG produced TPA metagenomics assembly of...
AGAAGAGGCAATGAATAAACTTTCCGCTTTCTTAGAAGAAAACTTATAAAAAATATGTGTCTATCTATAAGATGATAAAGAATGCAAATAAAAGTTATATACGAGGGAAACTAAAAAATCAAGAGCCGGGCTTTGCAAAGTCCGGCTCTTGGTGTACTATTTAAGAAGAAGGTTTTTTATGAGAGATGGAAAAGGAGCATAATATGGCAGGAACTGTTGCAATCGGAATCCAGCAATTTAATGAGATCAGGAAAAAAGGTTATTTTTATATCGATAAAACAGCATTTATCAGAGAATGGTGGGAAAAGGGCGACAGTGTCACATTGATCACACGACCAAGGAGATTTGGAAAAACATTGACCATGAGTATGGTAGAGCAGTTCTTTTCAGTTAAATATGCCGGTCAGCAAAATTTGTTTGAAGGTCTGGCAATTTGGAAGACAAAGGCGTATCGGGAGATTCAGGGTACTTATCCGGTCATCAGTCTTTCGTTTGCGAATCTGAAAGAGCCATCTTACGAGTTGACAAGACAGAAAGTCTGTGATCAGCTTCAGCAGTTGTATACAGAGCATGCATATATTTGGGAAAGTGGGATTTTAAAAGGTGCTGATAAATCTTTTTTTGAGCGGATGCTTCATAATGAAAAGGTAGAATATGTGGATGCCACACTCGCATTGTATAAGCTTTCCAGTTTTATGTATCAGTATTATGGGAAAAAGGTACTGATATTGCTGGATGAGTATGATACGCCGATGCAGGAGGCCTATATAAATGACTATTGGAACGAACTGACAGTATTTATGCGAAGCCTGTTAAATGCAGCGTTTAAGACAAATCCATGGTTGGAACGGGCAATCATGACAGGAATCACCCGTGTGAGCAAAGAGTCCATATTTTCAGATCTGAACAACCTGAAAGTAATCACAACAACGTCAGACGAATATGCCGATGCTTTTGGCTTCACAGAAAAAGAAGTATTTGAAGCACTGGAAGAGCGAGGACTGGGTTCGGAAAAACAGAAAGTAAAAGAGTGGTATGACGGATTTATTTTTGGAGAACATAGAGATATTTACAATCCGTGGTCGATCCTGAATTTTCTTGATAAGGGAAAATTTGATATATATTGGGCAAACACAAGCTCTAACAGTCTGGTCGGAAAACTGATCCGCGAAGGAAACCGCAGTATTAAAGAAAAGTTTGAGCGATTGTTGGAAGATGAGACGATAAGGACAACCCTTGACGAACAGATTGTATACGATCAGCTCAATGGCAATGAACAGGCGGTGTGGAGCCTGCTTCTGGCAAGTGGTTATCTCAAAGTACTTTCCTATGAAGAATACGACAAGGTTCTACCGGGAATGCAGCCGAAATATGAGATCGCACTGACGAATCTGGAAGTGAAGCTTATGTTCCGGAATATGATACGTATGTGGTTTTCTGAGGCAGAGACAGATTACAACGATTTTGTCAAAGCACTGTTGATTGGTGACGTACGTGCAATGAATGTGTATATGAATCGTGTAGCTCTCAGCACATTCAGTTATTTTGATACAGGTAAGCGTCCGTTTGGCGATGAGCCGGAACGGTTTTATCATGGTTTTGTACTGGGGCTGATCGTAGAGTTACAGGTTCGATATGTCATCACATCGAATCGGGAGAGTGGCTTTGGCAGATATGATGTTGTATTAGAACCGAGAAATCCGAAAGAAGACGATGCGATCATTCTGGAATTTAAAGTGCAGGATACAGACGATGAAAAATCATTACAGGATACAGTTCAGAGAGCATTATTGCAGATTGAAGAAAAGAAGTACGAGGAGATACTTTTGGAAAAAGGAATTTCGAAAGATCATATCAGAAAATATGGATTTGCATTCTGCGGTAAGAATATACTGATCGGGGGAGCGAGCTGTTAAGGCAGCTCCCCTTATTTCAGCAAATCCATATGCAGTTTATGTAAAAAAAACAACCATTTATGCCATTTTTCATTTTATAAATAAAATCCATGCTACCATTATGCTAACAAAAAATAATAGCAGCATGGGTTTTATTTTTTATTGTTGCGATCCAGATAACACACATTTTTGTATCAATAACACAACAAATAAAATCCGTGAGCACCAAAAGAACAGGAGAACGAAAAATGAGCTTAAAATATGGGGAAATCATAAAACAGATGTCTCTGGAAGAAAAAGCACTGATGATGTCCGGTAAAAATACATGGGAGACTGTAGATTTTGAGAAGTACGGAATCCCATCCATGGCAATGTCCGACGGACCTCATGGGTTAAGACGTCAGGCCGGTGCAGGAGACCACCTTGGATTAAATGCCAGCCTTCCGGCAACCTGTTTCCCGACCGCAGCTACGATCGCAAACAGCTGGGATGAAAAATTGGGGGAGGAGATCGGTACTGCACTTGCAGAGGAAGCGGTGACCATGGATGTCAATGTCATCTTAGGACCGGGACTCAACATTAAGAGAAGCCCGCTCTGTGGACGTAACTTTGAGTATTTTTCCGAAGATCCGTATCATGCAGGGAAAATGGCAGCCGCTTATGTAAAAGGTATCCAGAGCAAGGGAATCTCAGCATGTCCAAAGCATTTTGCGGCAAACAGCCAGGAACTTCGTCGTATGGCAAGCGACTCTGTTGTTGATGAGCGTACATTCCGGGAAATTTATACCACCGGATTTGAAATCGCAGTCAAAGAGGGAAAATCCAAATCCATCATGTCTTCTTATAATGAAGTAAACGGTGTCTATGCAAATGAGAATCGTCACATGTTACAGGAAATCTTAGTCGATGAGTGGGGATTTGACGGCTATGTTGTATCTGACTGGGGCGGAAGCAATGACCATGCACTCGGCGTTATGAACGGAAGCCATCTTGAGATGCCGGGAACCGGAAAATCTGGTATGCGTGATATTGTCCGCGCGGTAAAAGACGGCACATTACCGGAAGAAGTATTGGATCAGCGTCTGGATGAACTGTTAAATGTTGTTTTTGCAACCCATCAGGCAACTGTTGATGGAAAAGGCAAAAAATTTGATGTTGAAGGACACCATGCATTAGCAAGAAAAGCAGCCGAAGAAAGTGTTGTTTTACTGAAAAACAGTAACAACATCCTGCCATTAAAACCGGGAACAAAAGTAGCCGTAATCGGTGATTTTGCAAAGACTCCGCGTTATCAGGGTGCAGGTTCTTCCCTTGTAAATCCGACCAGACAGCCGGAATCCATCTTAGATGTGATCGCAGACAGCGGACTTGTAATGACCGCTTATGAGCAGGGATATATCCGCAACCGTAAACCGAATGCAGCACTTGCAAAATCAGCAGTGGAAGCAGCAAAGAATGCAGACGTTGTTCTTGTTTTTGCAGGATTAGATGAGATCAGCGAGTCCGAAGGACTTGACCGTACCCATATGCATATGCCGCAGGCACAGAACGAACTGATCGATGAGATCACAGCAGTAAACTCCAATGTAGTGGTAGTTCTCTCCGCAGGTTCTTCCATTGAGATGCCGTGGTTTGACTATGTAAAAGGTATCGTTCACGGATATTTAGGTGGTCAGGCAGGTGCATCTGCAATGATGAACGTCCTCACCGGAAAGGTATGCCCATCCGGAAAATTAAATGAGACTTATCCACTTCACTATGAAGATACTCCTGCATTCCACTACTATCCAAGCAAGGAGCGCAGCAGCGAGTACCGCGAGGCTCTCTATGTGGGATATCGTTATTATACAACGGTCGGCAAAAAAGTCCGTTTCCCATTTGGTTATGGATTGAGTTATACAACTTTTGCATACAGCAATCTCTCCGTTGACAAAGACGGTGTGACCTTCACGATCAAAAACACCGGAGATGTGGAAGGAACAGAAATTGCGCAGCTTTATGTCGGAAAACAGTCCGAGACAATTTTCCGTCCGGTCCGTGAGTTAAAAGGTTTTGCGAGAGTGACATTAGCTCCGGGAGAGGAAAAGTCCGTACATATCGCATTTGAGGACAAGACCTTCCGTTTCTATGACACAAGAACCAATACATGGGAAGTAGAATCCGGTAATTATCAGATCATGGTAGGAACGGATGCAGATACCATGGTATTAGAAGGCAGCTTGGAAATTGCCGGAACTGTGGCAGACGGTGGTTACAGCAAAGAGATTTTACCGGAATATTTCAGCGGTAAGATTGAGAACGTGGATGACATCGAGTACAGAGAACTTTACGGAAGAGAAATCCCGGATGGAAGCTGGAGCGGTGAGATCCAGATGAACGATGCAGTATGCCAGCTTTATTACGGAAAAGGTATCTTTGGCAAACTGTTCTACGGAGTGCTCCGCATTTTGTTAAAAATCAGCGAGTGGCAGGGTAAACCGAACTTAAATGTTCTGTTCAACTACAATATGCCAATCCGTGGATATGCAAAAATGGCAGGTGGTTTTGTCACAATGGAGATGGCGAGAGCCTTAACAGAGATGGCAAATGGACACCGGATCAAAGGAACGGCACATCTGATCAAAGCGGCAGTGAAGAGAGATTAATGTAGAGGAACAAAAAATAAATTTTACACAAAACACACGTAAGGTGGCTATGGATTTTACATAGCTGCCTTATTTTTTTATGTATGGAAACAAATAAGATAAAAGTAAAATTGGAAGCGCCGATGGTGCAGGCGCGGTATCAGTATGCAATTGATGTGATGTTAACAAGACTTCGCATGATTGATGCAGATCTGACCGAGAAAAATGAACGCCCATTAATCAGAAATTTGTGTAGCAGAATTAAAACTGCCGAGAGTATTGTGAAAAAGTTGGAAAGAAAGGAACGTGAAGTCACTTTCGAAACAGCAGTCAATACTTTAAATGATATTGCCGGAGTCCGTGTGGTGTGTTATTTTGCGGACGATATTTATCAGATTGCGGACGCAGTGCGCAGACAGAAAGACTTTACCATTGTCAAAGAAAAAAATTATATCAGGAAGCCGAAAAAAAGCGGCTATCAAAGCCTTCATCTGATCGTGGAAGTGCCGGTCACTTATCTGGATAAGACAACCGCAGTGAGAGTTGAGATACAGATCCGTTCAGTCGCCATGGACTACTGGGCAGAATTAGATTCCCAGATGTGTTACAAAAAGGATGCCGGAAAGTTAGAAGCGGTCGAAAAAGCGACGAGGGAATATGCGGATGTGATCGCAGGTGTGGATCAGAAGATGCAGGAGCTTCGCAAGAAGATACAGAAAATGTGAGAGTATCCGGTAATCCCAAACGGCAGACATACATAAAATGAAACGATATCAGCAAAGCAGATCAGAAAAGAGGAGTAAAAAATGGATCAGGAAAAGACAAAGGTATGGGCACACCGCGGAGCCAGCGGTTATGCTCCGGAAAATACATTAGATGCATTCCGGAAAGCAGTTGAGATGGGAGCAGATGGAATCGAACTTGACGTGCAGATGACAAAAGATGGAGAACTCGTCGTTATCCATGATGAGACGATCGATCGTGTCAGCAATGGAAAAGGCTGGGTAAAAGATTACACCTATGAAGAACTGAAAAAATTTAATTTTAACAAAACGCATCTGGAATACACAAAGGAAGAGATACCAACACTTGAGCAGGTATATCTGTTGATAAAACCGACAAATCTTACCATTAATGTGGAAATCAAAACAGGAATTGTTTTCTATCCGGGGATTGAAGAGCGGGTACTGGAGCTTACAGAGCGTCTTGGAATGAAGGAGCGTGTCATTTATTCTTCGTTTAATCATTATACGATCCGGAAAATCAAAGAGTTAGACCCGCAGGCTAAGACGGGCATGCTCTATGAAGATGGAATCATTGATGCAGTGGATTATGCATGTGATGTTGTAAAGGCAGACGCACTTCACCCGGCCGGATATAACGTTTTTTATCCGGGATTTTTAGAGCGTTGTAGAGAGCGGAAAAGACTGCTTCATGTATGGACAATCAATGAAGAAAAACATATGAGAATGCTGTGTGAGGCAGGCGTGGATGCGTTGATCACAAACTACCCGGATATAGCAAAGAAAATCAGGGACGAATACCGTTTTGGAGAACTGCAGCCTGAATTGGTTCAAAGAATCCTTCAGAGTTGAGACAGTGAGAGATACCTATGATAGAAAAAAGAGCAGAGAACATCATGATACCAGAAGAAGCGAATTATCAGCGAACCATGAAGCGTGATGTGGAACCATATCTGAGAAGCTATGAAAAAGACGGCTACATAGAAAGCTACGATAAGACTGCAATTTATTACCGCACATACTGGATTCCACAGGCGAAAGCCGGAATTGTCATCAGCCACGGATTCTGTGAGTTTGCAGAGAAATATAGGGAAGTGATCTATTATTTCCTGCAAAACGGATATTCTGTCTATGTCCCGGAGCACAGGGGTCACGGATATTCCGACCGGATTGTTGTGGATGGTGAAAAAGTTCATATCGAGGATTATGAGCAATATGTGCAGGATCTGCATTTTTTTGTGAAAAATGTGGTAGAACCCACAGAAAAACGAAAAATCTTATTCTGTCATTCCATGGGTGGAGCCATTGGGGTGCGGTATCTCGAAGAGTTCCCACTGACCTTCGATGCGGCAATCCTTTCAGCACCAATGCTTGGAATGAATACTGGAAAATATCCGAAGTGGCTCGCAAAAGTTACCGCAGATTTTTTCTGCGCGATCGGAAAGGGAACGAAATATGCTGCCGGACAGAGTGGCTTTTCAGACAAACCATCCTTTGAAACAAGCAGCTGCGTTTCCAGAGAACGATACATGTATATCTACAACATGCGTCTGCGGAATATCAATTACCAGACTTACGGTGGAACCTATGCCTGGGTAAAAGCAGGATTTAAAGTAACCCGCAAGCTGCGGAAAAGAAAAAACATTAACAGTATAAAAATTCCGCTTATAATCTTTGAAGCGGAAAAAGACGACATGGTTGACAATTGTGGCATTGAAAAATTTGCTAAAAAAGCCAAGACCGCACAGCTGGTAAGAATGAAGGATTCCAAACATGAAATCTTTAACGCAGGCGAGGCGGTGCGTGACAGTTACTATAGACAAATATTTTTATTTTTAAATCATGTGTATACGGCACAGGAAAGAATGAATGAGGAAAACGAATATGAAACAAAAACTGACGAAACTCGAAAAATACTGGGTACTGTATGATGTGGGAAACTCTGCATTTACGCTGTTAGTGTCCACGATCATTCCGATTTATTTTAAAAACATGGCACAGAATATGGGCGTTTCCGCATCGGATTCTACTGCATATCTCAGCTATGCGATCTCAATCTCTACGATCATTGTTGCAATTTTAGGACCGATCCTCGGCGCAGTCGCAGACAACAAAAACCATAAAAAGCCGTTATTTACATTTTTCATGATGATCGGTGTTCTAGGATGTGCAGCGTTGTCCATTCCGAAGACGTGGCTGATGTTTTTGATTATTTTTGTGATCGCAAAAGTAGGATTTTCCGGCAGCCTGATTTTTTATGATTCCATGATGGTAGATGTAACCACTGACGAACGCATGGATGAGGTATCGTCCCATGGGTATGCGTGGGGCTATATCGGAAGCTGTGTACCGTTTGTCATCAGTTTATTGCTGGTATTAGGCGGTGATAAAGTTGGCATCAGCACACCGGCAGCCATGACAGCCGCATTTTTCTTCTATATAGACGGTGTATACACGATTATCGAGATGGCAACTTCTTACGGAAAAGACGTTGGGATCAGTGACGCTAATCTGCTGCTGGCATTGCTTCTGACGCAGGTTGTGGCATTCCCATGTGCGATTCTTTTCGGAAAAATGACACAGAAATTTGAGACAGGAAAACTAATTTCTGTCTGCATCATTGCATATTTTGCAGTCGCAGTTTACGCCCTGCAGTTAGACGCAGCATGGAAGTTTTGGATGATGGCAACTTTTGTAGGGGTATTTCAGGGTGCGATCCAGGCGCTGTCCCGTTCCTACTATGCAAAGATCATCCCAAAGGAAAAATCGTCTGAGTATTTCGGAATCTTTGATATATTCGGAAAGGGTGCATCTTTTATGGGAACTATGTTAATGGGAATCAGCACACAGATTTTTGATACTTCCAAAGCAGGAGTGGTAGTGATCGCAGCCATGTTTGTGGTCGGATTCGTTTTCTTTCAGGTGCAGCGCAGGACAGAGGAGGATCAAAATGGTTTACCATCATTTTACAGACGTTTTACAAAGGAAGATATTTAGATTTTACACGCTGGCTTTAAAGTAGTCATTGTCAATGAGACAGAGACAAAAAAACAAAGATGGGAAACGCAAGATCCCATAAAGATTTGGAGGAAAATCAAAATGAAAAAGAAAGTAATCAGTTTATTCGTAACAGGAATGTTAGCAGTCAGCATGATCGCAGGATGTGGTTCTGATAATACAGCAGACACCAGTACATCCGCAGATACCACAGCAGATGCTTCTACAGATGCAGCAGCAGACACAACAGCAGAGGAAGCACCGGCAGCTACAACAGACTTTGATGCAAGTGAATATGTCAATGTATTATCCCGCGAGGATGGATCCGGTACAAGAGGTGCATTCATCGAATTATTTGGAATCGAAGAAAAAGACGCAGACGGAAATAAAGTGGACAACACAACAGAGGAAGCGATCATCACAAACAGCACATCCGTAATGCTTACATCTGTAGCAAGTGATGAGTATGCGATCGGTTATGTTTCCCTTGGTTCTTTAGATGACACTGTAAAAGCAGTCAGCATTGACGGAGCAGAAGCAACAGTAGAGAATATCAAAAATGGTACATACACGATTGCAAGACCATTTAACATTGCAACAAAAGGTGAAGTAAGCGACATCGCACAGGATTTCATCAACTACATTATGAGTGCAGAAGGTCAGGCAGTCATCACAGAGAACGGATATATCGGTTCTGATGATGCGGCAGCATTCGAATCCAACGGAGCAACAGGTAAAGTGACAGTCAGCGGTTCTTCTTCTGTAACACCAGTTATGGAAAAATTAAAAGAAGCTTACACAGCCGTAAACTCCGGTGCAGAGATCGAGATTCAGGAGAGTGATTCCACAACAGGTATGACAGACGCAGCAGCAGGTACAAGTGATATCGGTATGGCTTCCCGTGAATTAAAAGATTCTGAGACAGAGCAGGGACTTACCGCAACAACAATCGCTATGGATGGTATCGCAGTGGTCGTAAATCTTGACAACCCAACAGCAAACCTTACATCCGATCAGGTAAAAGGTGTCTATGTTGGAGATGTTACAAGCTGGGATGAACTTGCAGAGTAAGTAATCAATGAAAATATCTGGTATGAAATAAAAAAACATCAGAGATAAGAAATTAAAAAATTACTGACAGAAGGGTCGGATGGAAAACTCCTCCGGCCTTTTTCGGAAATCAGGATATTTACAATTTGTAAAGCATTACATAATGATATGAAGCCTGCACTGTCAGGCATTCCTCAGATTTTGGAGAACATAAATATATGAATATCAATAAATTAAAAGAAATTGTAATGAAATATGTATTTCTGTTTACCGCCATTATTTCCATTGTAGCAGTTGTACTGATCTGCGTGTTCCTGTTCGCAAACGGAGTTCCGGCAATGAAAGAGATTGGATTTGCCAACTTCCTCGGAGGAACAAAATGGAAACCCGGCAACGGCTTATATGGTATCTTCCCGATGATCCTGGGAAGTATCTATGTAACAGGCGGAGCCTTGATCATCGGAGTACCGATCGGAATTCTGATGTCTATCTTCATGGCACGTTTCTGTCCGGACAGATTACATAAGGTATTAAAACCGATCGTTGATCTGCTGGCTGGAATCCCTTCTATTGTTTATGGATTCTTCGGACTGGTTGTTATGGTTCCGTTTGTCAGGGAGCATTTCAAAGGCAATGGACAGAGCATTTTAACAGCAGCACTGTTACTTGGAATCATGATCTTACCTACAATTATCAGCGTGTCCGAGTCATCCATCCGAGCAGTGGAGGAGAGCTATTATGAGGGAGCGCTCGCACTGGGAGCCACACATGAGAGAAGTGTCTTTACGGTTGTTGTTCCGGCAGCAAAATCAGGTGTGTTTGCAGCAGTTGTGCTCGGCGTAGGACGTGCGCTCGGTGAGACAATGGCAGTCATGATGGTAGTCGGCAATCAGGCGAGAGTGCCGGACAGTATTTTCAAAGGTGTGCGTACACTCACAACGAATATCGTACTTGAGATGGGATATGCCACGGATCTTCACAGGGAAGCATTAATTGCTACAGGCGTAGTTTTGTTTGTGTTTATTCTTATTATTAATATATCGTTTTCTATTTTGAAACGTAGAGGAAAGGAGTAGAGGCAGTATGGAAAAAAATATCACTCCGATCAATCAACTGTCGTGGAAAGACAGAATGAAATCCTATAAAAAACATCCGGGATCTTTTATTTTACTGCTTCTGGTGGGAGCCTCTGCAGTGATCACCGTGACAGTGCTTGTTTATCTGGTGGGCTATATTTTGATCCACGGTGTTCCGTATTTAAGACCAAGCCTGTTTTCACTGACTTACAATTCCGATAACGTGTCAATGATGCCGGCGATCATCAACACCATCACAATGGTATTGCTCGCACTGCTTTTTTCTGTTCCGTTTGGAATCGGAGCAGCAATTTATCTTGTGGAATATGCAAAAAAAGGAAATAAACTCGTTGAGCTGGTGCGTATTACGGCAGAGACATTGACCGGTATCCCATCCATTATCTATGGATTGTTCGGTATGTTGTTTTTCGTGACAGCGTTGCATTGGGGATATTCCATGTTAGCTGGTGCGGCAACACTTGCGATCATGGTTCTCCCGGTCATTATGAGAACGACGGAGGAAGCGCTTTTGTGTGTGCCGGATATGTACCGTGAGGGAAGCTTCGGACTTGGCGCAGGAAAGCTCCGCACCATTTTTAAAATCGTACTTCCAACGGCAATTCCGGGTATTTTGTCCGGTATCATCCTTGCGATCGGTCGTATCGTAGGAGAGACAGCGGCACTGATCTATACGGCAGGAACCGTTGCGGAGGCAGCAGATGTCATGGATTCCGGACGAACCCTTGCGATTCATATGTATTCGCTGTCGAGAGAGGGACTTCACACAAATGAAGCATACGCAACAGCAGTCGTTCTTCTGATCGTGGTGCTTCTCATCAACGGATTATCGTCCCTGATCGCAAGGAAACTGGAAGCAGCAACAAAGTAAATCCGAAAAAACATTCAGATAAAAATCTGAATATGGATCATTATAAAATAAAACGTCTGTGAACAGACAGATAAAGCAAAGGAAACAATATGAGTGAAAAATTTAAAATTTCAAACCTTGATTTATATTACAATGATTTTCATGCGTTGAAAGATATCAATATGAGCATCCATGCAAACGAGATCACAGCTTTTATCGGACCATCCGGCTGTGGAAAATCGACCTTTTTAAAAAGTCTGAACAGAATGAATGACCTGGTGGAAGGATGTAAGATCACAGGAAATGTCCTGTTAGATGGCGAGGACATCTATAAGGGGATGGATGTCAATCTTTTACGAAAAAGAGTCGGCATGGTATTCCAGAAGCCAAATCCGTTCCCGATGAGTATTTACGACAATATTGCTTATGGACCGAGAACCCACGGTATCCGCTCCAAAGCAAAATTAGATGAGATCGTGGAAAAATCCCTGCGTGATGCGGCAATCTGGGACGAAGTGAAAGACCGTCTGAAAAAAAGTGCACTCGGCATGTCCGGTGGACAGCAGCAGAGATTATGTATCGCAAGGGCACTGGCAGTGGAACCGGAAGTTATCCTAATGGACGAACCGACTTCCGCACTTGATCCGATCTCAACATCCAAGATTGAGGATCTTGTCATTGAACTGAAAAAACAGTACACCATCGTCATGGTCACACACAATATGCAGCAGGCTGTGCGTGTTTCGGATAAAACCGTATTCTTCTTATTAGGAGAGGTGATCGAGGCTGGCGAGACAGAAAAATTATTCTCAATTCCACAGGATAAACGTACCGAGGACTATATCACAGGACGTTTTGGTTGACATAAATAAAAAGGAGAGAATGATATGAGAAATCGATTTGACAGACAGTTATTAGAATTAAATAATGAATTGATCCAGATGGGAAGCCTGATCGAGCAGGCGATTGAGATGGGGATATCAGCGCTGGTAAAGCAGGATGTAGAAAAAGCAGAGCAGGCGATCAAATTTGACGTGGAAGTAGATGAGCAGGAGAAAACGATCGAAGCTCTCTGCATGAAATTACTGCTGCAACAGCAGCCGGTAGCAAAAGACTTAAGATTAATTTCCGCAGCGTTAAAAATGATTACGGACATGGAGCGTATCGGGGATCATGCAGCGGATATTTCGGAGATGACCATTTTAATGGCAGATTCCGATTATGAAAAAAGCGCCATTAATATGGAAGTGATCAAAGAGATGGCAAAAGAGACAACCGATATGGTTATCAAGAGTGTGGATGCTTTTGTCAACAAAGATCTCGAACTGGCACGCTGGGTCATCAACCGTGATGATGTGGTGGACGATCTTTTTGACAGTTTCCGGAAAGAACTCATCCAAAAAATCAATGAGAATGTAAAAAATGGTGAGATGGCAACGGATATGCTGATGGTCGCAAAATATTTTGAGCGTATCGGCGATCATGCAACCAACATTGCAGAATGGGTGATCTATTCTATCACCGGAAAACACGAAGACGAATAAATTTTAAGAAAACTTTTCCCTTACAGATATAAAAAAGGTATGCTAAAAGACTCCTGATTACGATTTTACATAGATTTTACATAAAACCGACATAAGATTTACACGTAGTTTATAATATGGAATCAAAATGTAAACAATAACCTAGTATATGTCTATGTAAGGGAGAAAATGATGAATATTTTTGGAATTCTGACAATGATCGGCGGTCTGGCAATGTTCCTGTACGGAATGAGTGTTATGGGTGGCGGTCTTGAAAAAATGTCCGGCGGAAAATTGGAGCGTATCTTAGAGAGCCTGACCTCGAATCCGTTTAAAGCGGTATTGCTCGGAGCCGGCGTGACAGCTGTGATCCAGTCATCCTCAGCTACGACGGTCATGGTTGTCGGTTTTGTTAATTCGGGCATCATGAAACTGTCGCAGGCGATCGGGATTATCATGGGTGCAAACATTGGAACGACAGTTACCTCATGGCTTTTGAGCCTGACCGGGATCGAGAGTTCCAATTTCCTGATCAGCATGTTAAAACCGTCCTCTTTTTCACCGGTTCTTGCACTGATCGGTATTATTATGTATATGTCCGGCAAGAACAAAAAGAAAGATATCGGTGAAATCTTACTTGGATTTGCAATCTTAATGTTTGGTATGGAGACAATGAGCGACGCTGTAAAGCCGCTTGCGGATGTGCCTGAATTTACCGATATTCTGACGATGTTCAACAATCCGGTATTTGGCGTGTTAGCAGGAGCGCTACTCACCGCAGTCATTCAGAGTTCTTCGGCTTCTGTTGGTATCCTGCAGGCATTGTCTGTCACAGGAGCATTTACTTACGGTTCGGTTATTCCGATTATCTTAGGACAGAATATTGGAACCTGTGTCACAGCGATGATCTCAGCAATCGGTGCAAACCGGGGCGCAAAGAGAACCGCATTCGTGCATTTATATTTCAACATTATCGGAACCTTATTATTCCTTACAGTATTTTATATTGGGAATGCAATCTTTCGTTTTGAATTTGTCGGGGAGACGGTAGGAGTTGCAGGGATCGCGCTGATCCACAGTATTTTTAATGTCTTTACAACTGTAGTATTATTTCCGTTTATCCGTGGGCTGGAAAAACTGGCTTACCTTACAATCCCGGAATCTGACGAGGAAAAATCTGCCAAAGAAGATGTGTTTGCCATTTTAGATGAGCGTTTTGTGAGCAGTCCTGCATTTGCGATCGAGCAATGTAAAACTTTAGTAAACCAGATGGCAGAGATCACAAAAAACAGTTTTATCGAGGCAATGGAATGTATCAAAGAGCCTTCGGATCAGAAATTTGCGGAAGTGATCGCAAAAGAAAACCGCGTAGATGTGTATGATGATAAAATCAGCGCCTATCTGACGAAATTAAACAGTGGGGATCTTTCTTATACGGACAGTCTGCGGGTGACTTCGCTTTTACATTGTCTTACTGATTTCGAGAGAATTTCCGATCATGCGGTAAATGTGGTAGAATGTGTGCAGCAGATGCAGAAAGAGGATGCAAAGTTTTCTAAGAAAGCGGAGGAGGAGATGAACATTTACTCCAAAGCCGTGCGGGATATCTTAGAGAGAACGACCGGAGCGTTTATCAATACCGATATTCCACTTGCGCGTTCCGTGGAACCGTTAGAGGAAGTCATTGACGGTCTGAACAAAACGGTAAAAAAACATCATATGAAGCGTCTGCGCAAGGGAAAATGCACAATCGGACTCGGACTGGTACTCTCGGATCTTGCCATGAACTACGAGCGTGTTGCCGATCACTGCTCCAATATCGCAGTATATATGATGCAGTTGAATGATACCGGTCTGGAGGAACACAGTTTTACAGAGCAGATGGATGAAAAAGAGAGTGCAGAATTTACAAAACTGGAAAATGAATTTGAACAAAAATATGAGATAGATTAAATCCGGGAAGAAATTCGCAGCACAATTATTGTGTTGCGAATTTTTTGTGAATCAGGGAAAGACTTATAGAAAAAACAAAGCAGGCTGTATTATAATCTATTTATAGAGCGAACAGTGGGAGGAAATGATTATGGCAACAATTTATATTGTAGAAGATGATGTAAATATCCGCGAGATCGAGCGCTATGCGTTAAAAAACAGCGGATATCAGGTAGAAGAATTTGAGTGCGGTGCAGACCTTTTCAAGCGGTTAGAGAGCAAAGTTCCGGCTCTGATCTTGTTAGATATCATGCTTCCCAATGAGGATGGACTTGATATATTGACAAAGATCCGTACAGACAAAAACACAGCAAAAGTCCCGATCATTATGGTGACTGCAAAGACATCCGAATTGGACAAAGTAAAAGGGTTGGATCTCGGAGCGGACGATTACATTTCCAAGCCGTTTGGTGTCATGGAGCTGATCTCCCGCGTCAAGGCATTATTGCGCAGAACCACGAATGCGCAGGAAGAATCACAGATCTCCTACGGAAATATTCTGGTGGATAACGATAAACACGCTGTTTACGTGGATGGAAACCTGTGCGAGCTCACCTACAAAGAATTTGAACTTTTCAAATACCTTGTCATCAACAAGGGAATCGTGCTGTCGCGGGATAAGATCATGAACCAGGTGTGGGGCTTTGACTATGAGGGTGAGAGCCGGACAGTCGATATGCATATCAAGACGCTGAGACAGAAACTTGGAGAGGCGGGAAGCCATATCAAGACAGTGCGCAATGTTGGTTACATGGTGGAGTGACGTCCGTTAAGGAGCAGGAAAAAGGCAGGACAGACGTAAGACGGTGATAGGATGAAAAAGAAAATCAACAGCAAATTTATGCTGATTTCAGCAATTGCAATTATTGTCATGGCAATCTGCGCCATGGTACTTTTTTATGATATATTGAAAAAACAGATTTTTGACGATCTGAAGGCAAATGCCCATGTGATCTCCATGATGAAACCGGAGGATCTGCCGGATGAGATCAACTATAATCTCAATGAAGATGGTCTGCGCATCACGCTGATCGCAGCGGATGGAACCGTCATCTATGACAGCATGGAAGATGAGTCAAAGATGGAGAATCACAGGGAACGTCCGGAGATCGCATCGGCATTGGAAAACGGAGAGGGACGTGCGATGCGAAAGTCGACCACGTCCGCAAAACATACTTTTTATTATGCAATGAGAACAGATGACGGAAAAGTTCTGCGTATTGGAAAAGACAGTAACAGCATCTACAGTCTGATCATCAAGATGGTATATCTCACGTTGTCTGTGGGATTCTGCGTATTTGTATTATGTACAGTTCTTGCACACCGGCTTACCAAACGTCTTGTGGCACCGATTGAAAAGATGGCGGACAATATTGTGCTGCTGGAAGAAAATGATGTTTACGATGAGATGAAACCATTTGTTGCGACCATCAAGCAGCAGCATGTGGACATCTTAAAACATTCCCAGATGCGTCAGGAATTTACCGCAAATGTTTCCCACGAATTAAAGACGCCGCTCACCGCGATTTCCGGTTATGCAGAACTGATTGCAAGTGGAATGACAAGCGGGGAGGATACCATTCATTTTGCCACGGAAATCCATAAGAGTGCGGAGCGTCTGCAATATCTGATCAATGATATCATCAAGCTTTCCGAGTTAGACAGCGACGACACAAAGATCGAGTTTGAGACGTTAGACCTCCATGAGATGGCGTTAAACTGTCAGGCAATGATGGAGATCCCGGCGGAAAAGAACGAGGTGACGGTGGAAGTACAGGGAGAAGCCACCTCGGTTCGGGGAAATCGAAATCTAATAGATGAATTAATCTATAATCTTTGCAGTAACGCAGTGCGTTACAACAAAAAAGGCGGAAAAGTCACGATTATTACACGCACGGAGGACGGACATCCGACTCTGATCGTCAAAGACACTGGTATCGGTATTCCGAAGGAGGCACAGGAACGTGTCTTTGAACGTTTTTACCGTGTTGATAAGAGCCGTTCAAAATCGACCGGCGGCACAGGACTGGGGCTTGCCATCGTAAAGCATATCGTAGCGCAGCATGAGGCGCAGATCTCACTGGAAAGTGAGGAGGGTGCCGGTACGGAGATTAAGGTGACGTTTTTAAAATAATTAGAAAAGATGAGCTTCTGATTTTATATCGGAGGCTTATTTTATATAAAAACGTGAAAAAATATGTGATTTAGCTGTGAAAAACGTGATAAAAACATATAAAAAGATCAAAAAAACGTGAAAATTAAAATTCAAAGAAAAAACTATAGCAGTCTTTTCCATTTTTGTGTTATTATAGAAAGACAGTCATAACGACAGTACGAATGAAAATGAAAGGACAGAGTAAGTAATTATATGTTTTCCGTATCAGACATTAAAGAGACAGTGTATCCGGCGGCGTACCGGAGAGGGAAAGAGCTGTATGAAACGGCGGGGGTTTTTGATTTTTCCTATGAGTTGTATTTAGTGGATGAGCTGCCAGTGGCAGATGTCAGGGCAAAAGTTCGTGGAATCAATCAGGAGTATTATGAAGTGACAGCCACTATCGACGAGGAGTTCGGGGATGTGACGAACTGCAACTGCGGATGTGAGGCTTTTTATAATTATGAGGGAATGTGCAAGCATTGTGTGGCAATGCTTTTGAATTATGTAAACAAGAGGACTCCGATGGAGATTCTCAGGTTAAAACGGGGACAGGGCACAGAGACACCGGAAGCAGGGGAACGTCCGGTGGGAAAGATGGAGACGGCAGCACCGCTGAAAAATCTGCTGAGCCAGTATTCCATGCGTGCAACATCCAAATATATGTTACCGGAAACCATTTACGGAAAAGTAGAGTTAGAACCTTACTTTGAGATGGATTACGGCTATGCAAGACTAGAATTTAAGATCGGAATGGAAACAAAGTATGTGTTAAAAAACATTTCTGCGTTTTTACATTCTGTTCAGGTCAATGAGAAAGTGCATTACGGCAAAAAACTTGATTTTTATCATCACATGGAAGCTTTTTCGGAGGAGGCAAAGCGTCTGATCCGGTTTATGCAGCAGCAGGATGATGATAAAAAGCGCCAGAGTAAGTTTCATGCCTATTATGCCTACACCGGAGGCTATGAGCGTACCATGGAGCTTGATGGTGTGGGGATCGACCGGTTTTTGGAAGCGGTGAAAGGAACTCCTTTTCATGCAACGATCGGTTATGATATGAATGAAAGTTACATCTATAATGGAACAAAACGCAAACCAAAACTGACGCTGAAAGGTGGAAGTGCGGGAGCGTTTCTCTGCATGGAAGATCTGCCGATGATCGAGGGCGACAAGTATTATTACTTTTATGAGGATGGGGAGATTTTCCTCGGAGAGCCATTGTTGAAAGGAAAAGTATCAGACTTCTTCCAGTTTTTACACCGCCAGGTAGGGGGAGACTGCTATATTGCAGCAGAAGAGCTCGCAATGTTCTGCAGAGATCTTCTGCCGATGGTGCGGGAGAGCTTCGATGTGATCCCGGAAGGATTTGACGAGGCGCTTTACGTTCCGCCGAAGCCGGAATTTGAGTTATATCTGGACCGCCAGGCAATGGATGTTGTCGGAGCGAAGCTGGTCGCAGTCTATGGGGATAATAAATACAACGTGCTTGCCAAAGTAGAACCGGGCGAGGTGCGTGATCTGTCAGAGGAGCTGCGCATCAAGAGCCTTGTGGAGCCATATTTCAATGAGTATGACCATTCGAAGACATTTTTTGTCATTGCAAAAGACGAAGATCTGCTCTATCAGCTCGTGGCGGGTGGATTGCAGCGTTTAAGCCATTTTATGGCAATTTACACGTCGGACAAGTTCCGCAATATGAAAGTGGTCAATGCGCCGAGCGTATCCGTGGGTGTCTCCTTAAAGAGTGACCTTCTGGAATTAAAGGTACACTCCGATGAAATGTCCTCCGAGGAGCTGGCATATCTGCTTTCCAAGTACGACAGAAAGAAAAAGTATATCCGTCTGAAAAACGGGGATTTCTTAGATATCAAAGAGGATGGGATCAGTGCGCTTGCAGAAGTCAGTGAGGACTTACAGCTTACCGAGGCAAGCCTGAAAAAAGGAACCGTCGTGATCCCAAAATACCGCGCTATGTATCTGGATGCAGCACTGAAAAATAACCAGCTGCTGTCTATCGAGAAAAACAGGGAATTCAAAGGCATGGTGCGGAACATGAAAACCATCGAGGACAGCGATTATGAGGTGGTGGATTCCCTGAAAAATGTTATGAGAAACTACCAGAAAAACGGTTTCCTCTGGCTGAAAACGCTGCGGGAGAACGGTTTTGGCGGAATCCTTGCGGACGATATGGGACTTGGAAAAACGCTTCAGGTAATAAGCCTTCTTCTGGCAGAGCGTCAGGATTATGATGCAGGGGAAAAGGAGCGCCGCAGATCACTTATTGTATGTCCTGCATCTTTAGTTTATAACTGGCAGAAAGAGATTGAGCGTTTTGCACCGGAACTTGAGACTGTGACGATCACAGGAAGTGCACCGGAACGAAAAGATATCATCCGGCACACCACGGACGGGCAGATCCTCATCACATCCTATGATCTGTTAAAACGTGATGTGGAGTATTACAAAAACATTGTGTTTGCAGTTCAGGTCATTGATGAAGCTCAATATATTAAAAATGCCGGAACGCAGGCGGCAAAAGGCGTCAAGAAGATCACGGCAGCCTTTAAGCTGGCGCTGACCGGTACACCGATCGAGAACCGCTTAAGCGAGCTTTGGAGTATCTTTGATTACCTGATGCCGGGATTTTTGTATACATACCAGAAGTTCCGTGAGGAGATCGAGACACCGATCGTTGTGAACAAAGATGAGAACAAGATGGAACGTTTACAGCGCATGATCCGTCCGTTTATCCTGCGCCGGTTAAAAGGTGATGTATTAAAAGATCTTCCGGAAAAACTCGAAGAGAATGTTTATGCGAAGATGGAGGGCGAACAGCTGGCTCTTTATGATGCGCATGTGCAGCAGATGAAGCAGATGTTAGATGGCAAGAGCGAGGCAGAATTTAAGTCCAACAAGATCCAGATCCTTGCAGAACTCACAAAACTGCGTCAGCTCTGTTGTGATCCGGCACTTTTATTCGAAGATTACAAGGGCGAATCCGCAAAAGTCCAGATGTGTATGGATCTGATCGGGAACGCAGTGCACGGTGGACACAAGGTGCTGTTATTCTCCCAGTTCACGACCATGTTAGACCGTCTGGCGGAACAGCTGAAAAAGCTGGGCATTGATTACTATATGCTCACCGGCTCCGTCAATAAGGAAAAACGTATGCAGATGGTAGACAGCTTCAACAAAGATGATGTCCCGGTGTTCTGTATCTCCTTAAAGGCAGGAGGAACCGGATTAAACCTCACCGCAGCAGACATCGTCATCCACTACGATCCATGGTGGAACGTTGCCGTGCAGAATCAGGCAACCGACCGTGCACACCGTATCGGGCAGAAGAATGTCGTGACGGTTTACAAACTCGTCTCCCAGGGTACGATCGAGGAGAAGATCATTGATATCCAGGAGAAAAAGAAAAAGCTTGCCGAGCAGGTGCTGGAGGGCGAGGGAATGGATTCCGTAGTATTCACAAAAGAGGAGATCATGGAACTTCTCGGCTGATCAAAAAAACATAAGTCATTGAATTACAATTATTACAAATGTAATCCAATGACTTTTTTGTATCAAAATCACATAATTATCAAGTTCAAATTAACATTTCTTGGAAAATCTGTAAATTTAATCACAGACAAAATCAGATAAATGTATTTTTATTAAAAATGCAATTCACAAGAAAAACAAAAAAGTGCACAAAAAACAGAATAAAAACTATACAAAATACACAAAAAATAGAAGGGAAAAATAGTCTTTCGAAAAAATTGACATTTCAATAAAAAATAACTAAAAATATGTTTGGCAATAAAAAATAAGAAAGGAAGTGGTCATACGGAAGAACTATCAAAGGAGCTGATGGCGCAGTTGAATTGTGATACGGCATTTACAATCCCGCTTTTTGGCGGAATACCGGTAGCAGAATCGGTTGTTGTCACGTGGGTCATCATGGCGGTATTACTGATCGCAGCGGCAATACTCGGGCGGAACTTAAAGGTTGAAAACGTCGGTAAGAAACAGCTCGTATTGGAAACGATAGTTGGAGGTCTCTATAACTTCTTCTATGATCTTCTTGGCGAGGAGGGAAAACAGTATATCCCATATCTGATGACGGTCGGTGTCTATATTGGGTTTGCCAATATGATCGGTCTGTTTGGATTGAAATCACCAACGAAGGACGTAGGCGTGACGGGCGCACTTGCACTTATGAGCATCATCTTAATTGAGGCTGCAGGAGTGCGGAAAAAAGGTACAAAAGGGTTTTTGAAAAGTTTTGCAGAACCAATCCCGATCATGCTGCCGATGAATATCCTCGAAGTATTCATCCGGCCATTATCCCTGTGCATGCGTTTGTTTGGTAACATTTTAGGCGCATTTGTAATTATGGAATTAATCAAAATTGTAGTGCCGATTTTTGTACCGGCAGTGTTAAGCCTTTATTTTGATCTGTTTGACGGATTCATACAGGCTTATGTATTTGTATTTTTAACATCACTCTTCATTAAGGAGAGCATTGAGTAAACACACTCACAGAAAAATTGAAAAAGAAATGGTAAAGGAGAAAACATCATGAATTCATTAATCGCAATTGGAGCAGGTATCGCAGCATTAACAGGTATTGGAGCAGGTATTGGTATCGGACTTGCAACCTCAAAAGCAACGGACGCAATCGCAAGACAGCCGGAAGCAGACGGAAAAATCACAAAAGCATTATTACTTGGATGTGCATTGGCCGAAGGTACTGCAATTTTCGGTATGGTAGTCGCAATTTTAATTATCTTATTCTTAGGCTAAAGAAAGGTTATGGTAGAGTATGCAGTTATTAAGAATTGACTGGAATGTCCTCTTTACCATCATAAATCTGCTGATTCTTTATTTTGGACTTCGCAAGTTTTTGATCAAGCCGGTGACAAATGTCATGGAACAGCGCAGACAGATGATCGAAGGTCAGATGGCGGATGCGAAAAAGACTACGGAGCAGGCGAATGAACTTAAGAGCCAGTATGAGGATGCATTAAAACAGGCACATGACGAGTCCGCACATATTGTGGAGAAGGCAAGAAAAACGGCACAGGCAGAATATGAGAGCAGAGTAAATGCTGCGGATCAGGAAGCAGAAAAAATCATTGCAAATGCACATAAGACCATTGATCTTGAGCGTGAAAAGACAGTGCAGGATCTTCAGACGCAGATTGCAGGACTTGCAATGATGGCAGCCGGAAAAGTGCTTGGCAAGGCAGATGCAGCAGAGCAGAATAAGCTCATGTATGAGCAATTTTTAGCTAAAACAGGTGGTTGCAATGACACAGACAGCAAATAATTACGGAACGGTTCTTTTTGAGCTTGGTATCACAAAAGAAATCGTGGAAAAGACAAAAGAAATATTTGAGCTGACCAGTGAGCTGCCGCGTGTGTTGAACTGCCCGGTTGTTTCCAGAAAAGAAAAGCACCGGATGATCGAAAGATTTTTTCCGCAGGAGATACATCATTTTTTGAAAGAACTGTGTGACCATGAACATATGGACGTGATCGAAGATGTGTTTGCGGCATACCAGAACTGTTATGATGAAAAAAACGGGATACTCCGTGCAAAAATGCAATGTGCAGAGGTGCCGGATGAGACGCAGCTTGCACAGATCAGAAACTATCTGGCAGGGAAATATAAAAAGACACAGGTAGAGCTGGAATTCGAAAAAAAGCCGGAACTGATCGCAGGATTCGTGCTCCGCGTGGGAGACATCGAAGAGGATTTCAGTATCAGGGGACGGCTTGACAGATTACAACTGAAATTAACATGGAGGTGACGACGTGGGTTCCATAAATTCAGAGGAGATTATCTCCATCCTGAAAACAGAAATCGAAAATTATGACATGGTATCCGGTGAACAGGAAGTTGGTTCTGTCATCTGGGTTGGCGATGGAATCGCAACCATTTATGGAATAGAGCATGCCATGTATGGTGAGATCGTTATATTTGAAAACGGCATCCGTGGTATGGTTCAGGATATCAGACGTGACCAGATCGGCTGTATCATTCTTGGAAAAGATACAGAGATCAAAGAGGGCACAAAAGTAACACGCACGAAGAAAAAAGCAGGTGTTCCGGTAGGAAATGCCTATCTCGGAAGAATTGTCAATGCGCTTGGCGCACCGATCGATGGAAAGGGCGAGATCCCGGCAGATGATTATCGCGCAATTGAGCAGGAAGCACCGGGTATCGTAGACAGACAGTCCGTAAACCAGCCGCTTGAAACAGGTATTCTTGCAATTGATGCGATGTTCCCAATCGGACGCGGACAGCGTGAGCTGATCATCGGTGACAGACAGACCGGTAAAACATCCATCGCAGTCGATACCATCTTAAACCAGAAGGGAAAAGATGTGATCTGTATTTACGTAGCAATCGGACAGAAAGCTTCTACCATTGCGAAACTTGTGAATACTTTGACAAAGCACGATGCATTGGATTATACGGTTGTACTTTCTGCAACGGCAAGCGAATCCGCTTCCCTGCAATATATTGCACCGTATGCGGGAACAGCACTGGCAGAATATTTCATGTATCAGGGAAAGGATGTACTGATCGTGTACGATGACCTTTCCAAGCATGCAGTTGCATATCGTGCATTGTCCCTGCTGCTGGAGCGTTCTCCGGGACGTGAGGCATATCCGGGTGATGTATTCTATTTACATTCCAGACTGCTGGAGCGTTCCAGCAAATTGTCGGATGCATTAGGCGGAGGCTCAATCACAGCACTGCCAATCATTGAGACGCAGGCAGGCGATGTATCTGCCTACATTCCGACAAACGTTATTTCCATCACAGACGGACAGATTTTCTTAGAGAGTGATCTGTTTTTCTCCGGTATGCGTCCAGCGGTAAACGTCGGACTTTCCGTATCCCGTGTCGGTGGCGCAGCACAGACAAAGGCAATGAAAAAGGCTTCCGGTACCATTCGTATCGACCTTGCACAGTACCGTGAGATGGAAGTATTTACCCAGTTCTCCTCGGATCTTGATGATACGACAAAAGAGCAGCTTCAGTATGGAAAGGGTCTGATGGAACTGTTAAAACAGCCGCTCTGTCACCCGATGAGCCTGGCAGACCAGGTCATCACACTGGTGGCAGCAAACAAGCGTCTGCTTTTGGATGTGGAGACAGCAAAGACCAAGGAATTCCAGCTTGGAATGCTTGATTTCTTCCACACAGAGCATATGGAGATCGTAAATGAACTGAATGAGAAAAAAGTTTTAGACGATACGATCACAGAACAGATTGTTGAGGCGGTTAAAGAATATAAAAGCAGGTGATAAGGCATGGCAAATACCAAGGAAATTCAAAAACGAATGAAAAGTATCCGGGATACCATGAAAATCACAAGTGCTATGTATATGATCTCTTCCGCGAAACTTCGCAGCGCAAAGCAGAAGTTAGAGCAGACAGAACCGTATTTCTATACGCTCCAGTCCGCAATTGCAAGATTTTTAAGACATATGCCAGATACGACAAACCGCTATTTTGATCAGAGGGAGCAGATTTCCGACAATGAAAAAAAGCGTGGTTACATTGTGATCACCGCCGACAAAGGTCTTGCGGGTGCATACAATCACAATGTCATCAAAATGGCACAGGAACTGTTTTCCCAGGGGGAAAACAATAAGTTGTTTGTCGTTGGAGAGCTTGGACGTCAGTATTTTGCAAAGGAAGGACTTGAGGTAGACGCAGAGTTTAAATACACTGTGCAGAATCCGTCCCTGCACCGCGCACGTGTCATTGCAGATTATGTGATGGACTTATACGTGAACGGTGAGTTAGACGAGGTTTATCTGGTCTACACGAAAATGGAAAATTCTTTTTCCATGAACGCGGAGAAACAGAAATTACTTCCGCTGGCAAAAGAGGATTTTATCCATCCGGCTCCGGCGGACATTTATCAGGAAGAGATCAAAGTGGAATCATCCATGGAAGAAATCTTAGAGCATGTGGTTCCAAACTGTGTAACCGGATATATTTATGGTGCGCTGGTGGAGTCTTTTGCCAGTGAACATAACTCCCGGATGATGGCAATGCAGACAGCGACTGACAGTGCAAGATCCATGATAAGCCAGCTGTCTATTGAGTATAACCGGGTACGTCAGGCTGCAATCACGCAGCAGATCACAGAGGTGATCGGTGGTGCAAAGGCACAGAAAAATAAGAAGAAAAAATAGGAAGGAGCTTCTATGAAAAAAGGTAAAATTGTTCAGGTCATGGGGCCTGTCGTTGATGTTGAATTTGAAGATAACGACCTTCCATATATAAAAGATGCACTTGAGGTAGACAATCACGGAAAACGCTGTGTTATGGAAGTTGCACAGCATATTGGAAATAATACCGTCCGCTGCATTATGCTTGCCGCAAGTGAAGGTTTACATAAAGATATGGAGGTTATCGCTGAGGGCAGTGGTATTAAAGTTCCGGTTGGAGCAAAGACTCTGGGCAGACTTTTTAATGTGCTCGGTGATACGTTAGATGGTGGAGAGAATCTTGATGCAGAAGAACACTGGGTGATTCACAGAGATCCGCCGTCCTTTGAAGACCAGAGCCCTGTCGTAGAGATATTAGAGACAGGTATTAAAGTAATCGATCTGCTTGCCCCATATGCAAAGGGTGGTAAAATCGGTCTGTTCGGTGGTGCCGGAGTTGGTAAGACCGTTTTGATCCAGGAGTTGATCCGTAACATTGCGACAGAGCACGGCGGATACTCTATTTTTACAGGTGTAGGAGAGCGATCCAGAGAGGGTAACGATCTCTGGTCCGAGATGAAGGAATCCGGTGTTCTCGAGAAGACCGCGCTAGTGTTTGGTCAGATGAACGAGCCACCAGGAGCACGTATGCGTGTCGCAGAGACAGGACTTACAATGGCAGAATACTTCCGTGATGAGGAACATCAGAATGTATTGTTGTTTATTGATAATATTTTCCGTTTTACACAGGCAGGTTCGGAAGTTTCCGCACTGCTTGGACGTATGCCGTCAGCCGTTGGTTATCAGCCGACACTTGCAACGGAAATGGGTGAGTTACAGGAGCGTATCGCATCCACCAAGAATGGTTCTGTTACTTCTGTACAGGCAGTTTATGTGCCGGCGGATGACCTGACAGACCCGGCACCGGCAACCACATTTGCGCATCTTGATGCAACGACCGTTCTTTCCAGAAAAATCGTAGAGCAGGGTATTTATCCGGCGGTTGATCCGTTAGAGTCCAACTCCCGTATCCTGGAGGAAGATGTTGTCGGAAAAGAGCACTATGAGACAGCGCGTAAAGTACAGGAAATTTTACAGAAATATACAGAATTGCAGGATATCATCGCAATTTTAGGTATGGAAGAACTCTCCGAGGAGGATAAACTTGTCGTTTACCGTGCAAGAAAAATCCAGAAATTCTTATCCCAGCCGTTCCATGTTGCTGAGAACTTTACCGGTGTTCCGGGAAAATATGTTCCGTTGAAGGAGACAATCCGTGGATTCAAGGCGATCATTGACGGCGAGATGGATGACTATCCGGAGGCAGCATTCTTTAATGTCGGAACCATTGACGAAGTCGTGGAACGTGCTAAAGAAATGGGTGCAAAACAAGGAGACTAAATTATGGCAAATACATTTAGTTTAAAAGTGATCGCCTGTGACAGAATTTTCTTCGATGGCAGATGTACACAGGTGGTTCTGCCGCTGCATGATGGCGAGAAAGCAATCCAGGCACATCATGAAAATATGGTTTTTGCAGTGGAGATCGGTGAAATCCGTATCACAGATGAGAACGGAAAAGAGATTACGGGAATCACGGGAACCGGATTTGCCCAGATCATCAACAATCGAGCCACGGTGCTGGTGGATACGTGCGAATACCCGGAGGAGATTGACATCCGCCGTGCGAAGGAAGCAAAAGAGCGTGCCGAGGAGCAACTCCGCCAGAAGCAGAGTATTCAGGAATACCACCGTTCCAAGGCATCCCTCGCAAGAGCTATGGAGCGTCTGAAAGCCGGCAGGAGAGATACGCCAATAGGATATTGATCGAATCAGGGTTTCTGGTGATTAATTGATAAAAATTCGCAAAATACATTGACAAACACATTTGAATGCTATATATTTGTACAACAGCAGTTGGAAAATATAGTTTTTCCATACAAAAGAATAAATTCCGTGAGGGAGTAGTTCGCGTGAAGACGTGGTTTGTCAACAAACCCGGTTTTATAACCTGGCAAATCTTAAAGAATGAGACTCATGTATGCCTGTTCCGGTAATACTATACCGGCAGGTATACGTGGAGTCTCTTTTTATTTGTCTTTTTATGCGGCTGGGAAAAGGAGAAAAAATATGGCATTCGTGATCGAGTTGTTATTGATCGGAGTCGGTTTATCCATGGACGCATTTGCGGTAGCCGTCTGTAAGGGCCTTGCCATGCGCAAGGTAAACAAGAAACAGGCAGTTGTGATCGGATTATTTTTCGGAGGATTTCAGGCACTAATGCCATTCATCGGATGGGCGCTCGGAACACAGTTTGAAAGTTACATTACCAGTATTGACCATTGGATCGCATTCATCTTACTGGCATTCATCGGTGGCAAAATGGTGGTCGAAGGATACAGACTGGAAGAAGATGAAACAGTGAAGGAACTGGATCCACCTCTTGATATGAAGGAAATGTTCCTGCTTGCAATCGCAACCAGTATAGATGCGCTTGCAGTTGGCATCACGTTTGCGTTTTTAAATTATCCGATCGTGGAATGTATCACGATCATTGGCCTGACAACCTTCGTGCTATCCATTGCCGGTGTTGTTGTCGGGAATATGTTCGGAAGCAGATACCAGAAAAAGGCAGAGATCGCCGGAGGTATGATCTTAATCCTCATCGGTTTGAAAATTCTGTTCGAGCATCTGGGAATTCTTGTATTATAACAGACACTTATAATAGATAATTGCGAAACTCTTAGAAGACGTGAATTAAATTACGGAAAGTTGACAAGAGCAAAAGAAAACACTGGGGAACCGCCGGTACTTAGAAGGCAGGTACAACTGTTTTCAATCAGGTCTGTGCATTTACTGCACAGACCGTGCGAAAGTGATTCAAGAGTGAGCAAATTCCTATCTGCGAAGCAGATTATAAATGAATTTGCGAAGTACTGCGAAGAATGAGCAGTACCGTTGCGAGTGACACGTAGCGGAAGCGTGTTTTCGTTGATCTTGTTAACTTTTCGTAATATTCATAACGTAAAATTGAGTTTCGCAAATATCTAATAATTATAAAGAAAAGAGGAGAGAAACATGGAGATTTTAAAGTCAGCAGTTATTTTAGTGATCGGATTTGTATTGCTTATCAAAGGAGCAGATTATTTCGTAGAGGGCAGTTCCTCCGTGGCGAAAAAGTTTAAAGTCCCATCTTTGATCATCGGTATGACGATCGTGGCAATGGGAACAAGCTTACCGGAGCTTGCGGTCAGTGTTACCGCAGCCATGGCAGGGAACAATACACTCGCAGTCAGCAATGTGGCAGGATCCAATATTTTTAATCTGATGGTAGTCTGCGGTGCCTGTGCACTGTTTGCACCACTTGCCATTGAAAAGAATACATTAATGAAAGAGTTTCCGTTTTCGATTCTCTGTGCCGGTCTGCTTGTAGTTATGGGATATCTTGGAATGTCGTTAGGCCGCGTAGATGGTGCGATCCTGCTTGTGATTTTTGCCGTATACCTGTTCTGGATGATACAGTCTGCGAAAAAAGCAAGGACATCCGGTGATAAACTGGAAGCAGAAGAGGAGGCACTTGCCGAGGAAGAGATCAAAATCCTTCCGATGTGGAAATGCATGGTTTTTATTATTGGTGGAATGATCGCAATAAAGTTCGGCGGTGACTTTGTAGTCGATGGCGCATCTGCGATCGCAGCAGGATTCGGCTTAAGCCAGACACTGATCGGTCTTACAATCGTGGCACTTGGAACCAGCCTTCCGGAGTTAGTGACTTCTATTGTAGCTGCAAGAAAAGACGAAGTGGATATGGCACTCGGTAACGTGATCGGTTCCAACATTTTTAATATTTTACTGATCCTTGGTGTTGCAGCTGCGATCAGCCCGATCGCATTCCTCATGGAGAATATCATTGATATTATCATCCTGATCATCATGAGTGTGGTTGTATGGGGATTTGCATGGACATCCAGAAAAATCAACCGCACAGAAGGTATTATCATGCTTCTTATGTATGCGGTTTATATGGTGTATATCTGCATGCGGTAAAAGAAATAAAACGTCTTGACACAAACAGTAAAGAACAGTAAAATTATTGCAAAACAGTAAAAGACAGTAAAGAACAGTAAAACAATACAAGGACAGTAAACAAGAGTAAAGAACAGTAAAACTAAAGGGGCATATATGCAGAATCCATTTACGCTTACATTCGGAAAAAGTCCGCTCGAACCGGTGGAACGGCCGGTGCAGACAAATGAGATCGTGGATGCATTTACAGCAGAGTCTGTCAATCAGCAGATGTTTATTATCACAGGGGTACGTGGTTCAGGGAAAACCGTGATGATGACCGAGATCGCCAGAAGATTACGGGAGAAAGAAAACTGGGTAGTAATAGAACTCAATCCTTCTACGGATTTGTTACAGGCAATGCTGGCAAAATTAAATAGCAATAAAGTCTGTGCAGCAATTATAAAATCGGCAAAGATTGATCTTTCTTTTTTTGGTTTTGGGGTAGCAATCGAAGGAGTACCGGCGATCACAGATGCGGAGACTGCGATTATTACAATCTTAGAGAAAATGAAAAAGAGTGGGAAGAGACTGCTTGTTACCATTGACGAGGTCACAAACAACGATTTTATGAAAGTTTTTGCGGGATCCTTCCAGATCTTTGTGCGGCAGGATCTGCCAGTATTTTTGTTGGCAACAGGGTTATATGAGAATATCGATGAATTGCAAAATGAGAAAAACCTTACCTTTTTATACCGGGCACCTAAGATCCAGTTAAAGCCATTGAATCAGCTGGCGATCATCAATAAATATAAGAATATTTTTGGCACAGACCGTGATACGGCAGAAAAGATGGCGGAACTCACAAAAGGGTATCCATTTGCATTTCAGGTACTCGGTTATCTGACATGGAATCACAGTGGTCATTATGAGGTAGTAATAGATGAGTATGAACAGTATTTGAGTGAGTTTGTATACGATAAAATATGGTCAGAGTTATCGCAGAAGGATCGCATTGTGGCAAGGGGAATTGCCGAGACGGAAAGCGGAAAAATCAAAGAGATCCGGGAACATCTTGGCATGGAGACAAACGAGTTTAATCCCTACCGGAAAAGACTGATAAAAAAAGGAATCGTTTCCGGCGAGACCAGAGGGTATGTATTTTTTACACTGCCGCTTTTCGAGAGATATGTGATCGATAATTCATGAGTGAAAACAGGCGAATACAATTCAGGCATTATGTCGTCCCCGTATTGTGTACACCGTGGAAAAAGCGTATAATACAAAGCACGAAATGGAAAGATATTATATACGGATGGAGGTAGTCATTATGTCATTTTTTGATGAGATGAAAGAGTCATTGGTATCAGCAGGAAAAGATGTATCCCAGAAGGCGAAGGAAGTATCCGGTGTTGCCAAGTTAAAATTAGACGTAAAGTCCAAAGAGGATTATGTAGAAAAACAGTATGCAGAACTGGGACGTACTTATTTTGATGCACACAGAGATGATGAGGAAAATGCCGAAAATGAGCAGTTCAAAGTGATCAAAGAGGCATTGGCAGAGATCGAGCGCATGAAAACGGAGATCTTAAATCTTCAGGGTGCAGCAGAATGTCCAAACTGTGGAGCAAGAATGCCACAGGGAGCATCTTTCTGCAGCAGTTGTGGAACAAAAATGGCAGAGCCGGAGCATTTTACAGGCGAAGTTGTTGATGATGAGAAATTTGATGAATAAAGAAATTCATATCATTCGTTTACAGATAAGCGATGCGCAGAAAATGTAAAATTCAATGCAATAGCACGGAAACACCGAAAAACCAATGTATTCATTGACTTTTCAGTATTTCCGTGCTATTTTATGTGATAGGCGTTCAGCGTCTGATGTAACAGGACGCGATAATGCATACAATTATTTTAATATAAAACAAAACACAATGAAAAAGAGAGTACATGAAATGGAACTCAACAGATCATCTGTACAGATGGTCTTAGCAGAGAGGTTCCCGGGATATAGCAGGGCATCTGATTTTAATTCAGTAATATCAGATCCGCAGGATATCATGGTGCGAGGGAATGAGGAAAGCTTCATGGAACATGGCTTTGGAGTGGCAGGACTGAACGGATGCAGGAGCATCATGTGTGCGATAAGTTCTGACGGGACCGCCTGTTATAGCGGAGATGTTTTTGACAGAGACAGGAAATGGACTGGCAGAGAGTGTGCCGGCGGACAGAGTACGGTCAAAGACATATTGAGGTCTGTACTGTGAGGTACAGATGAACTGAAGTGGTAACACGGAAACAACCCGTCTTCTAAGAGATTAGAGGATGGGATTTTTATTTTAAGGAAAGAGGTAGAGAGAATGAGCAATAAAGGAAAGTATTATATGACAACAGCGATTGCCTACACATCCGGCAAACCGCATATTGGAAACACTTATGAGATCGTACTTGCAGATGCGATCGCAAGATACAAGAGAGCAGAAGGCTATGACGTATACTTCCAGACAGGAACGGATGAGCATGGTCAGAAGATTCAGGAAAAAGCGGAAGCAGCAGGAATCACTCCGAAGGAATATGTAGATAACGTTGCAGGAGAAGTAAAAGCAATCTGGGATCTGATGAACACATCCTATGATAACTTTGTTCGTACTACAGATGCCGATCACGAGAAATGCGTAAAGAAAATCTTCAAAAAATTATACGATCAGGGAGATATCTACAAAGGAGCTTACGAGGGACTTTACTGTACACCATGTGAATCCTTCTGGACAGAGTCTCAGCTTGTAGACGGCAAATGTCCGGACTGCGGACGTGAAGTAAAACCGGCAAAAGAGGAAGCTTATTTCTTCAAAATGAGCAAATACGCAGACCGTCTGATCGATTACATTAACACACATCCTGAGTTTATCCAGCCGGTATCCCGTAAGAACGAGATGATGAACAACTTCTTACTTCCGGGCTTGCAGGATTTATGTGTATCCAGAACATCCTTCAGTTGGGGAATCCCGGTAGATTTTGATCCGAAACATGTTGTTTATGTATGGCTTGACGCACTGACCAACTACATTACAAAAATTGGTTATGACCCGGATGGTTCTTCTGAGTTGTTTCAGAAAAACTGGCCTGCAGATTTACACTTAATTGGAAAGGATATCGTCCGTTTCCATACGATTTACTGGCCGATCTTCTTAATGGCATTGGATCTGCCATTGCCAAAACAGGTGTTTGGCCATCCATGGCTTTTACAGGGCGGCGATAAGATGAGCAAATCCAAAGGAAACGTGATCTATGCAGACGATATGGTAAGACTGTTCGGCGTAGACGCAACCCGTTACTTCGTACTTCATGAGATGCCATTTGAAAATGACGGTGTCATCACATGGGAATTGGTAATTGAGAGATTCAATTCTGATCTTGCCAATATTTTAGGAAATTTGGTAAACAGGACGATCTCCATGAGCAACAAATATTTTGATGGTGTTGTGAGAAAAACAGGCGTGACTGCAGAAGTCGATGAGGATTTAAAGGCTGTCGTTACCGGAACCAGAGATAAAGTACAGGAGAAAATGGACAAACTCCGTGTGGCAGATGCGATCACCGCTGTATTTGACCTGTTCCGCCGCTGCAACAAATACATCGACGAGACGACTCCATGGGTACTTGCAAAAGATGAGGCAGATCATGACCGTCTTGCAGAGGTATTATATAATCTGACAGAGTCCATCACGATCGGAGCAGGATTACTGCACAGCTTCCTGCCGGAGACAGCAGAGAAGATCGTAAAACAGTTGAATACCACCCTGCGCGATTATGACGATCTGGACAAATTCGGACTTTACGAGAGTGGAAGCAAAGTGACAGATACACCGGAAATCTTATTTGCACGTCTGGATGCAAAAGAGGTTATGCCGAAAGTAGAGGAGATCAAAGCAGCTCAGAAAGCTGAGTTTGAGGCAGAACAGAAGAAACTTGCCGGAGAGACGGAAACAGCAGAAGAAGCGGAAGAATCCGTAATTGACATTGAACCGAAAGCAGAAATTGAGTATGATGATTTTATGAAGATGCAGTTTCAGGTAGGAGAGATCATTGCCTGCGAAGCAGTTCCAAAATCAAAGAAATTACTCTGCTCACAGGTGAAGATCGGAAGTCAGGTAAAACAGATCGTTTCCGGTATCCGCAAGCATTACACACCGGAAGAGATGGTTGGCAAAAAAGTCATGGTATTAGTGAACTTAAAACCGGCAAAACTTGCAGGTGTAGTCTCAGAGGGTATGTTACTCTGCGCAGAGGATGAGAACGGGGAACTTGCATTGATGGTTCCGGAGAAAAAGATGCCAAGCGGAGCAGAGATCTGCTAGAAAAACAGAAATTAAGACACAATTAAGATTTCTCTACTATTAAAATACTTTTTTAACTGCTAAAATAAAACTGTTCAGGCTGATAAACGCCGGACAGTTTTATTTTATTCATGTTTGCAGCAATGGACAGGTTTGTCCGTAAAGCGGGAGACAGGCTGTTCACAGAAAAATATTGGGAGGATAGGACATGCAGACCATTTTAGTGTGTGATGATGATAAAGAAATTGTGGAAGCAATCGAGATCTATTTACAGCAGGAAGGCTTTCATGTGCTAAAGGCATATGATGGTGAAGAAGCGCTTGAGATATTGAAGAACAATGAAGTACATCTTCTGATCATGGATGTCATGATGCCGAAGTTGGACGGAATCCGTGCAACCCTGAAAATCCGTGAGAACAGCAGTATTCCGATCATTATTTTGTCAGCAAAAACAGAGGATTCAGACAAGATCTTAGGACTGAATATCGGGGCGGACGATTATGTGGAGAAACCGTTCAATCCGCTGGAACTGGTGGCAAGGGTAAAATCCCAGCTCCGCCGCTATACGCAGCTTGGAAATGCAGCAGAATCCGGTGACAGTATTTATACAGTTGGAGGTTTGAGCATCAATGACGATCTGAAGGAAGTAACGGTGGATGGCGAAGTAGTGAAGCTTACCCCGATCGAGTATAACATTCTTTTGCTGTTGGTGAAGAATCAGGGAAAAGTATTTTCCATCAACCAGATTTATGAGAGCATCTGGAATGAGGATGCGATCGGAGCGGATAATACAGTGGCAGTACACATCCGCCATATCCGCGAGAAGATAGAGATTAATCCAAAAGAACCCCGTTATCTGAAAGTTGTATGGGGTGTTGGTTACAAAATTGATAAGAATTAAGAGTTAAGAGTTAAGGAGCGATTATGGAGAGCCATCCTTATTCCTACGGAACAAAACTGACAGGCCTGATTCTGCATCTGTTTTTTACAGTGGTTTTAACGATAGCAGTATTTTTGCTGGCATCCATGCTTAGTAAAAATATTTTTGAGTTGTCAGACGTTGGGACAGAACAGTTTCTGGATTCCGGGTATTACACAAAATGTATTGAGAAAAAATGTGATGACCTGAGCGATTACCTGCGTCTGCTGATCAAAGGTGAAAGCCGTACTTCAGAGGAGAACAGGCGTTATTTGCAATACACCAATGAGTTTAAGAGCGGTGATAGCAATTTCTGCTATTGGTACAGGATTGGTGAGGCGTGGTACACAAATCAGCCGGACACGAAGGAAGGACAGGAGTTTGACGTGGAAGCTGTGCTGATGGAGGCGAAGACCATGGGGAATTACCTGATCTATGATCTTGTGGACAAAGAATTTGGCACTGATATTAACGGCATGGCAGACTACTTCTTTGGCGGTGGGAATCAGATGCTCTGGCCTGCAGATGACATGACGCTGATCATCGGGATCGATACGGAACTGTCTGCAGAAGATGATATTTATGAGGCATCCCGGGAGTACGAACAGCTTCATCCATGGATCAAGGTCTGTACTTTCAGTGGCCTGGTCAGTCTGATGGGATGGATCATTTCACTGGTGTATCTGACTTTGGCAACCGGACGCCGCACAGGTGAGGAGAAAATCCATCTGAATCCGATCGATAAGATCAAGACAGAGATTCTGGTGGCGGCTTTTATTTTTATGATGGCAGAGCTTGTGATCCTCATTACAAAAGTAAACAGTGAGGAATGGGCTGTTTATGGGATCATTGTAGCATCAGGAACCGTGAGTCTTGTGATCGACGGTTTATTCCTGATCTTTTATCTGAGCATGGTGCGCAGAATGAAAGCGGAGATGCTCTGGGAGACAAGCGTTGCGTGCTGGCTCGAAAGAGGTATCCGCAAAGTATTTGCCAGACAGAAAACAACGGTGCGTGTGCTGCTGCTTTTTGCAGGACACATGGCTGTCTGCTTCATATTGGCGGTCGGTGCATTTTACTATCGGAGCATGACTGCACTGGTGCTGCTGCTCTTATTTTCAGCGGGAGAGTGTTACATGATTCTGCGAAAGGCAGTGGAGCAATATCAGATCCGGCTGGGTGTGGAGAAAATCAGGGACGGAGCGCTTTCCGGGAAAATTGACATTGAACAGCTGCACGGCGAGGAGAAAAGTCTTGCGGAGGCGATCAATAACATTGGAGAAGGTCTTTTACATGCAGTGGATGACAGCACCAAAAATGAACGCATGAAGGCAGATCTTATCACAAATGTATCTCATGATATCAAAACACCACTGACATCAATTATTAATTATGTAAACCTGATGAAGCTGGAAAAAATTGATAATGAGCGTGTGCAGGGATATATTAAGATTCTGGATGAAAAATCACAGCGGTTAAAGCAGCTTACAGCGGATCTTGTGGAGGCATCTAAGATCAGTTCCGGTAATGTGAAACTTGACATGCAGGTCATTGATCTTGTAGAACTTGTCTATCAGACGAGTGGAGAGTTTAATGAAAAGTTTGAGCAGAAGGAGCTTACGATTGTAACAAAACTTCCAAAAACAGCCGTGCTCATCCGCGCAGATGGCAGACAGCTTTACCGCGTGATCGAAAATCTTTATAATAATGTTGCAAAGTATGCACTGGAGAAAACAAGGGTGTATGTGGATATCTCATATGTGGAGGAAAAGGTTGTATTCTCCATTAAGAATGTGTCGGAACATTCCCTTGCAAGGGAGAACAGCAATGCCGGAGATCTGACGGAACGTTTTATCCGCGGGGATTCGTCGAGAACGACCGAGGGAAGTGGTCTGGGACTTTCCATCGCAAAGAGCCTTACGGTTTTAATGGGTGGAGTGTTTGACATTAAGGTGGATGGTGATCTGTTTAAGGCATCTATTACATTCCCACAATATGTAGACGAGAACAGCAGTAATCCGAAAATGGAAGAGCCGGCAAGCGAAGATGATTACGAGATTGAAGAATTAGAACCAGAGGAGAGAACAGAGAAAGAATGATAAAAGCAGTTATTTTTGACATGGATGGCGTGCTAATTGACACAGAAAAATGGTTGAATATATACTGGCAGCAGGCGGCAAAAGAGGCGGGATTTTATTTTACCAGAGAGCATGGACTTGCAATCCGCAGCCTTGCAACAAAGTATACAGGACCTTATCTGCAAAAGATATTTGGACCGGAATTTGATTATGAAGCGATCCGGGCGAGACGCAAACAGCTCATGAAAGAACATATTGAGAAAAATGGGATTGAGAAAAAGCCGGATGTGGATGAAATCCTGGATTATCTCCGCTCAAAGAACATCAAGACTGCCGTTGCAACAGCAACGGATCCGGAACGTACAAAACAGTATCTCACACAGATTGGTATCTATGATAAATTTGATCAGCTTGTGAGCGCCACAACCGTAGAGAACGGAAAACCGGAGCCTGACGTGTACCTTTATGCATGTGAGCAGATTGGGGAGAAACCAAAGGATTGCATTGCGGTGGAAGATTCGCCAAATGGAATCTTATCTGCATACCGCGCAGGGCTTTCTGTTGTGATGGTGCCGGATCTCGCAGAACCGGACGAGGAGACAGCAAAACTTCTGTATGCAAAATTTGATACACTCGCCGGATTGAAAACAATCATTTAGAAGAGAAAGAACTTTGGGGATTCCCGGAGTTCTTTTTTAAATGCATAAAACAATTGATTTATTAATTTAGTGTATGAAAGTCTTGATTTTTACAGGGAGTATCTTTATAATTCATATAAAAGCGCGAAAGACGAGTTGAGTTAGAAAGCTTCGCCGGAGATTGGGATGGAGGAACGTATGAAATTATATGATAGTGGCGTTTACCTTGTAAACGGAAAAGAAATTATGACGGACGCGACAGAGGTACAGCAGAAGACGGGAAAAGCTGTCACAAAAGAGCAGGCTGCCGGAAATACCATCGCTTATGGTATTTTGAAAAAACATAATACTTCAGGAAACATGGACAAGCTTCAGGTTAGATTTGACAAGCTTACCTCACATGATATTACATTTGTAGGAATCATTCAGACCGCAAGAGCATCTGGCTTAGAGCGTTTTCCAATGCCATACGTCCTGACAAACTGCCATAACAGTTTATGTGCAGTCGGTGGTACGATCAACGAAGATGACCACATGTTTGGACTTACCTGTGCAAAAAAATACGGTGGAGTTTATGTTCCACCACATCAGGCAGTGATCCACCAGTTTGCAAGAGAGATGTTAGCAGAGAGCGGAGCCATGATCTTAGGATCTGATTCCCATACCCGCTACGGTGCATTGGGAACCATGGCAGTCGGCGAAGGCGGACCGGAGCTTGTAAAACAGTTACTGAACAAAACATACGATATTGATATGCCGGGCGTTGTAGGTGTTTACCTGACCGGAACACCACAGAAAGGGGTTGGACCTCAGGACGTTGCCCTTGCCATTATCGGTGAAGTGTTTGATAAAGGTTATGTGAAGAATAAAGTCATGGAATTTGTGGGACCGGGTGTGTCGAACTTAAGTGTTGATTTCCGTATCGGCGTGGACGTTATGACGACCGAGACGACCTGCCTTTCCTCTATCTGGAGAACCGATGAAAAGGTACAGGATTTCTATGCGATCCATGGAAGACCACAGGCATACAAAGAGCTGAATCCGGGGGATGTGGCTTACTATGATGGAATGATCGAGATTGACCTCGGTCAGATCAAACCAATGATCGCAATGCCATTCCATCCAAGCAACACTTATACCATCGAAGAGCTGAATGCAAATCTGATGGATATTCTGGACGACTGCGAGAAACGTGCAGAAGTCAGCTTCGACGGAGCCGTAAAATTAGATTTAAAGAGCAAAGTAAGAAACGGAAAGCTTTATGTAGATCAGGGAATCATTGCGGGCTGTGCCGGCGGTGGATTTGAAAATATCTGTGATGCCGCAGACATCTTAAAAGGTGCAAGCATCGGACCGGATGAGTTTACATTGAGCGTATATCCGGCAAGTACCCCGATTTACATGGAACTTGTAAAAAATGGTGCAGTGGCAAGTCTCATGGAGACAGGAGCGATCGTCAAAACAGCGTTCTGCGGTCCTTGCTTTGGTGCCGGAGATACTCCTGCAAATAACGCATTCTCTATCCGTCACTCCACAAGAAACTTCCCGAACCGCGAAGGTTCCAAGGTCCAGAAGGGACAGGTTGCATCTGTTGCGCTTATGGATGCAAGATCCATTGCAGCAACTGCAGCAAATAAGGGATATTTGACCGCAGCTACCGATCTGGATGTAAATTATACAAAACCGAAATACTTCTTCGACAGCAGGATATACGAGAATCGCGTCTTTGACAGCAAGGGAGTGGCTGATCCAAGTGTGGAGATCCAGTTTGGACCAAATATCAAAGACTGGCCGGCAATGAGTGCATTACCGGAGCATATGGTATTAAAGGTTGTTTCAGAGATCCATGATCCGGTTACGACAACTGACGAGTTGATCCCATCCGGAGAGACTTCCTCCTTCCGATCCAATCCGCTTGGACTGGCAGAGTTTGCACTTTCCAGAAAAGATCCGCTCTATGTGGGACGTGCAAAAGAGATCCAGAAAGCAGAGAAGGCAGTGGAAGCCGGAGAGTGTCCGGTTGAGGCTGTACCGGAATTGCAGGCAGTGATCGATACGATCAAGACGGTTTATCCTGATTTTGGTGAGAAAGCGAGAAAAGAGAAAGGTTATGCAGGATTTGGAAGTACCATTTTTGCAGTGAAACCGGGGGACGGTTCTGCGCGTGAGCAGGCTGCTTCCTGCCAGAAGGTACTCGGAGGCTGGGCGAACATTGCGAATGAGTATGCAACCAAACGTTATCGTTCCAATCTGATCAACTGGGGTATGCTGCCATTTATTATCGGAAAGGGTGATCTTCCATTTGAAAATCTGGATTATCTCTTTATTCCGGAAATCAGAAAAGCTGTTGAGGACAAGCAGTCTGAAATTCAGGCTTACGCAGTGAAAGACGGCGCATTAAAACCATTCAGCCTTCATATGGATGCCCTGACGGATGATGAGCGGGAGATCATTTTAAAAGGCTGTCTCATCAATTACTACCGTGGTTAATTTAAAAATCTAAAAAGATGATAAAAACAGAGGTCTGCTTAGTGACAGACCTCTGTTTTTGCGTTAGAATGAGAGTATAAATTACGCTTAGAAGCGCATGTTTGCACAAGTCGTTTCCGGCAGAAAAAGGAGAGCTTAAGTTGGAAGAACTAAAACAAAACGAACAGATACAGACACCGAAGACAAAAAAGACAGATGAATTTCATTTGAAACAGATCACGATCATAGCGCTTGCTATTTTTATCACATTCTGTTGCTGCATTTTATTTTTCTTTGTCATATACCGTTATAATGGGTTTACAGATTTCTGGAAGAAACTGACATATATTTTACAGCCGGTCATTATCGGACTGGTTGTGGCATATCTTCTGAATCCGTTGATGAAACTCATAGATGGAAAGTTATTTTCCCTGTTTAAAGGAAAGATGAAGAGTGAGAAAAAGGCGAAAAAAATATCAAGAGGGATGGCAATCGCAGGTGCACTGCTGTTTTTGGTAGGCATTATTGTCCTGCTGATCGCTGCGATCGTTCCATCCATCATCCAGAGCATACAGGGCATCATATCCACACTCCCTGCTGAGGTGCGTTCGCTTGTTGACTGGATCAATGATATCGCCAAGGGAGACAGCCAGATAGCGGACATTGCGGAAGAAGTAATCACACAGGCGGGTAACTTCTTTGAAAACTGGATGAAAAACACGCTGCTTCCACAGGCAGAAGTCTATATCTCTTCCATTACCAGCGGAGTGATCACCGGAGTAAAATTTGTGATCAATATTCTGGTCGGACTTATCATCTCTGTGTATGTTATGGCGAGTCAGGAAAAGTTTGCAGGTCAGGCAAAGAAAATCATTTATGCCATTTTTAAACCGGTCAGAGCCAATGTTGTAGTAGAGACCGTGCGGAAGAGTAACGAGATCTTTGGCGGATTTATCAGTGGAAAAATTTTAGATTCTGCCATTATCGGCGTGATTGCCTATATCGTGCTTGCGATCATGAAAATGCCGGATACCATGCTGGTGGCTGTGATCATTGGTGTGACCAATATCATTCCGTTTTTTGGTCCTTTTATCGGGGCAATCCCATCCTTTATCATTATTGTTTTGCAGAATCCGGTACAGGGATTATATTTCCTGATTTTTGTTATCATTTTACAGCAGGTAGACGGAAATATTATCGGACCGAAGATCCTCGGAGATTCCACCGGGCTTTCCTCTTTCTGGGTTGTATTTGCCATTCTCGTATTTGGCGGTCTGTGGGGCTTTCCTGGAATGCTGCTTGGTGTGCCGATCATGGCAGTGATTTATTATATTGTTTCCAATGTTGTCACATATTCCCTGAAAAAGCGTGGGATCCCGGCAACGGAGATAGATTATGTCAACCTTGACCGCATCGATAAGCACACCAATCAGCCGGTTTATGAGACCACGGAAAAGAATAAAAAACAGGATGAAAAATCGGCAGGGGAAGCATGATAATTTTTGACATCTAATTGTGCCTATGATAAACTAAAAGGTATCATAGACAAATTGAAAAAGGTAATGGATCATTACGGAAATGCACAGTTTGAGGTGGCAGAATTGGATAAATATGAATATAAATTAAAGCTGGATCAGATGAAATCACTCACAGCCGAGGGGAAATACGAAGAGGCGGCTGAGATCGCGGATACCATCAACTGGCGTAAGATAAAGAACATTAACGCTCTGGTAAAAGTAGGAGAGATCTACGAGAAAGTAGGGCGTTATGATGAGAGCAAGGATGTTTTGCTGACGGCTTATGACAAGTCGCCGATCGGCAGAATGATCATTTATCGTCTTGCAGAGGTTGCAGTCAGGACAAAGAGTTTTGATGAGGCAAAAGAGTATTATCAGGAGTTTGTGGAGATCGCACCTCATGATAATTTAAAATACGTGTTAAAGTATGAGATAAGCAAAGCGCAGGGTGCAGATATCGGCACCCTTATTGGCATTTTAGAAGAACTCAAAGAGCAGGAGTATTCAGAAGAGTGGGCATATGAGCTTGCATATCTGTACCATAAAGCCGGTATGAGCGAGAAATGTATCGATGCCTGTGACGAACTGATCTTATGGTTTGGTGATGGCCCATATGTAGAACGCGCATTAGAATTAAAGATGCTGTACCAGCCACTGACAAAACAGCAGGAAGACAAGTACCGCACATTCCGTCAGAGACATGACGGCGTTGTAGAAGTGAGACCGGAAGATCCGTTAGAATCCGGGGAGATCATACCGGAACCGGTGCAGATCAAAGATGTGAAGATGTCTGCGGAACGCTTTAACACACAGAACCTGCAGGAAGAACTTCAGAGAAGTATGCAGGAGATCATGAATGCCACGGAAAAAGAGGCAGTCAATGATACGATGGATAACATTAAGAAACTGGTAGAGGATATTCCGTATCTCCAGATTCCATCCGAGAAAGAAGAAGAGCCACAGGAAGAAGAGGTTTACCAGCATATTGAGACAGATGAGGAGATTGACAATTCTTTAAAATCCAATTTCCAGGAGATGTTAGTGGATGAGGATGGACAGATGAGCCTTTATATGCAGGGAGGCAGAGTGGCAGAGCCGCAGGTATCCGGACAGATGAGCATTGAGGATGTGCTTGCTGAATGGGAAAAGACCAAGCGTGCCGCAGAGGCAGCCTTGCAGGAAGCAGAGCAGAGAAAACTCGAGTCTGCAAAGGCGAGAGCACTTCAGGAAGCGGAAGAACTGCTGGGGCGGCTTGCGGATGTCATTCCAATGCTTGATTCCGGCTTGACGCCGAAGGATCTTCTGGATCAGAAATACTTAAGCAAAGACGGACAGCCGAACGACAGTGCAGTCTCCATGGTTACGAACATGAACCAGTTTTTACAGCAGGAGATCGACCGCCTCAGCGATGAAAATGCACAGATGGATGAACAGCTCGCAGCTGTCGGGGCATCTCCGGTTGGAGATTACATGGCAAACGCCGGTGTGGCTGCGGAAGACGCAGCACAGAACGTTGTGGCAGCCGGTGTACAGGAATTAATGGCAGAGGAAGAACTTCCGGAAATCGCAATGCCGGAAGGATTGGATGATATTGACAATCAGTGGGAGGATGAGGACTTCGAGGAGCTGGATGCAGAAGTTCCACAGGAGAATGCCGCATCCCTTGCAGAACACACAGCAGAGCAGACCAAACCGGAAGCGTTAGCAGAAGCGGACGACACAATGGAGGCAGGCACATCTGCGGAAGATGTGGAAGCAGCTATTTTAGCAGAGACTGCGCGCCAGATGGCAAAAGAATCAGTGGAAAAAGAAGAATTACCGGAGATTGAGCTGCCAGGGGACTTAGACCTTGGAAAAGAGGAAACAGCAGAAGAGATTCTTCCTGCCATTGCGGAACCGGAGGCATTTGAAGTTCCAGATACGATCAGTAAGCTTTCCAAAGAATTAAGAGAAATCTTTACATATTTTGTTCCAATCACGGGTATGGAGGAACAGCTCTGTCAGGCACTTACAGGTGCATCCCAGCATCTGGCGAAGGGAACGACGGCTGGAACCGGAAATATGATCATACAGGGCGGTTCCGGAAGCGGTAAGACAGTGCTTGCGACGAGTATGATCAAGGCATTACAGAAAGAAACAGGAAAGCCGAATGGCAAGATCGGCAAGATCGAAGCATCAGTCCTCAATCAGAAGGATGTTGCAGCATTGCTGAAAAAAGTAGCCGGTGGCTGTCTGATCATCGAAAAAGCCGGAGATCTGTCCCGCGAGACAGCGTTAAAACTTTCTCTTTTATTAGAACAGGATACAAGTGGAGTGCTTGTGATCATTGAGGATACAAAACATGGAATCCAGAAGGCTTTATCCAGAGATGATGGATTTGCAGCGAAGTTTTCTGAGAAGATCAATATTCCTATTTTTACCAGTGATGAACTGGTTTCGTTTGCAAAATCTTACGCAAATGAATTGGGATATACCATTGATGAGATGGGTGTGCTGGCGCTGTATAACAGCATCAGTAATATTGAGCACGCTGACAGGGAGACAACCCTGACAGAGGTAAAAGAGATCGTCGATAAAGCAGTAGCACATTCAGAGAAGGGTGGTTTGAAAAAGGCGTTCAGCATTATCACATCCAGAAGATATGATGAGGATGATTACATTATCTTACGGGAGAAAGATTTTGACTAAAGAAGAAAACCACAGTGAGTCTGCGGTTTAGAGATAGAAGTGAAGAGGGGTAGGGATTATGGCGAATTTTACTGAATTAGACCGCTATCTGTTCGGTCAGGCGACACATTACGATATTTATCGGAAGCTGGGGGCACATTTTGCAGAGGTAAAGGGAGTAAAGGGAGTATACTTCGACCTGTGGGCACCGAATGCGGAAAGAGTTTTCTTGATCGGCTCATTTAACGGATGGAATGAGACGGCAAATGAGATGACACGCCTGAAACCGGAGACAATGGGGATTTACGAATTGTTCATTCCGGGATTGAAGGAGGGGGAGCTATATAAGTATCTGATCGAGACAAAAGATGGCAAGCGTCTTTATAAGGCAGATCCTTATGCAAATTATGCAGAACTCCGGCCGGGAACAGCATCTGCGATTGCGGATATTGAACATTTTAAATGGACAGACAGCAAGTGGATGGAGAATCGTAAAAAAGAAGAGGATGTGTATGCACAGCCGATGGCAATCTACGAGGTTCATCCGGGCTCCTGGAAACGTCATCCGGGCAGGGATGATGAAGGATTTTACAGTTACAGGGATCTCGTAACCTATCTGATTCCATATGTAAAAGAAATGGGGTATACACACATTGAGCTGATGGGTATTTCGGAGTATCCGTTTGATGGTTCCTGGGGATATCAGGTAACCGGATATTATGCACCGACCTCCCGCTACGGAAAGCCTGAGGACTTTGCATATTTTATCAACGAGTGCCATAAGAATAAAATCGGTGTGATTCTGGACTGGGTACCGGCGCATTTTCCAAAAGATGCCCATGGACTGGCAGAGTTTGATGGTACATGCCTGTATGAGTATGCAGATCCAAGAATGGGAGAGCATCCGGACTGGGGAACCAAGATTTTTGATTATGGCAAAAATGAGGTGAAGAACTTCCTGATCGGCAGTGCGCTGATGTGGGTAGAACACTATCATATTGATGGTCTCCGTGTGGATGCGGTTGCCTCTATGTTATATCTGGATTATGGAAAAGAAGAAGGGCAGTGGGTTCGCAATAAATACGGCGATAATAAGAATCTGGAAGCCATTGAGTTCTTTAAGCATATTAACACACTGATCCTGGGACGTAACCACGGAGCGGTGATGATCGCAGAGGAATCTACTGCATGGCCGAAAGTGACCGGTCCGGTAGAAGAGGACGGACTGAACTTCAGTTATAAATGGAATATGGGATGGATGCATGATTTCCTTGATTATATGAAGTTAGACCCATATTTTAGAAAAAATAATCATCATAAAATGACATTTGCCATGAGTTATAATGCGAGCGAACATTATATCCTGGTGTTATCTCATGACGAAGTGGTACATTTAAAATGCTCTATGCTCAATAAGATGCCTGGACTCGGAAGAGACAAATTCCAGAATCTTATGGCTGGTTATGCCTTTATGCTTGGACATCCCGGCAAAAAACTTCTGTTTATGGGACAGGAATTTGCACAGCTTCAGGAGTGGAGTGAGGAGAGAGAGTTAGACTGGTATCTGCTCGAGAACCCGGATCATAAACATATGCAGGACTGGGTAAAAGCACTCCTCCACTTATACCAGAAGAATCCGTGTCTTTATGAATTAGACGGCAATTGGGATGGCTTTGAGTGGATCAATGCGGATGACGCAGACCGCAGCATTTACAGTTTTGTCCGTAAGAGTAAAGATGGAAAGAACAATATGCTGTTTGTATGTAACTTTACTCCGGTTGCCCGCCCGGATTACCGTGTCGGCGTGCCAAAGAAAAAGACCTATAAACTTGTCTTGGACAGTGATGCTGCTGAATTTGGCGGTGAAGGAACCGAAAAATCGGTATCTTATAAAGCTGTGAAATCAGAGTGCGATGGAAGAGAGTTCTCCTTTGCATATCCACTTTCCGGCTATGGAATTGCAGTGTTCAAATATTAAGCCGGAG
>ERZ1673743.714-NODE-714-length-45457-cov-14.257456_pt1 | contig 45457 bp, 40 predicted proteins | sample MGYA00580197_ERZ1673743 | MGnify/ENA primary metagenome ERZ1673743 (study PRJEB41218, sample SAMN15661795) | gut metagenome | host: Homo sapiens | place: Canada: London | collected 2015-08-20/2019-03-30 | study: EMG produced TPA metagenomics assembly of...
TTGGTGACGACCGCGATGTTGCAGAACACCTGCCACGCGATCTGCGCCATGATGCCGATGCCCACTAAGGTGCAGTAGCGGTTCTCGGCGTGGAACGCCAGCCAGAGCCCCTCCACCAGAAACAGCACAAACAGCAGGATGACCAGCACGGCCCCCACAAAGCCCAGCTCCTCACAGACCACGGAGAAGATGAAGTCGTTGTTGCTCTCGGGCAGCCAGAGCTGTTTTTCAATGCTGTTGCCAAGGCCGAGGCCGGTCACGCCGCCGGAACCGATGGCGTACAGGCTCTGCAGGGTCTGGTCCGTCATCTGGGAGAGGTCCTGCGTCCAGCCGTCGAGGCGGCTCTGCAGGTACGGGATGGAATCAATGTGCTGCAGCAGGGTCTCCAGCAGGAAAATGCCGGTAGCAGCCCCCGCCCAGGTGATGATGCCGCCGTTTCCGCCCAGCAGCAGGATGGTGCCCACGATGGCCGTGGTCAGCACGATGCCGGACATGTGGGGCTCCAGCACCAGCAGCGCCAGCACCAGCAGCAGGGGCAGCAGCGGAACGATGAGCTCCCGCACCAGGCGCTGGTAGAGCCAGACGCTGGGCGGCACCCGGCGGTTGGAGCCGGGGTCCAGCTTTTCCAGCCGGGGGGCCTTGGCGGCCAGATGGGCCGTGAGCAGGATCATCTCAAACTTGGCGATCTCCGATACCTGCACCGTAAAGCCGCCGAACGAGATCCAGCGGCGGCAGCCGTTGAGCGGCGTGCTGAACAGCACCAGCACCAGCAGTACCAGACAGAGCAGATACCCCGGCCAGACCAGCTTGCGCAGAAAACGGTAGTCGATATAGGAAAACAGGGCCATGGCCACAACGCCAAGCCCCAGACAGAGCACCTGGCTGCGGATAAAGTGCAGGCTGTCGCCAAAGCGGAGGTAGCCTGTGGTGTAGCTGGCGCTGAACAGCATCACCAGCCCGAAGATCACGATGATGCCCAGCGTCGCCATCCAGTTGATGAGGAGCGTTGGCCAGGGGCCGGGGTCGCGCTGTAAGATGGAAAAAGGCTCCGCCTTTTTTCTGCGGATGGTCGCCATCTGCATTCCTCCCTCTGAATCAGCTGATCTTTGCCATCTGCATCGCCAGTGCGACGCCCAGCATGGCAAAGACACAGAACGTGTAAAAAATTGAGATGGGGGCACGGCCCCGCTTTTCCAGCCAGCGGTGGAGCGGCGCGGTGCCAAAGAGCTGCTTCCGGCCTTTTGATGCCTGATAGACCAGGATCTGCAGCGCCACCATGCCGCCCTCCAGCCAATAAGGCAGGCCCAGCGGCACACTCAGGCCCGGCCAACCGATGCTCAACGGCACGCAGCCCAGCGCCCCGGCCAGGAACAGGCTGCCCACGCTGCCGGGCAGCAGCTTGGCAGGCGGGAAATTCCAGAGCAGGAGCGCCATCAGCGCCCCGGCCAATGCGGCAGGCAGCACCCCCAGCGGGAACCAGCCCAGAATGGTCATGGCTCCCATAAGGCCCAGCATCCCGAGGAACGCGCTCCCGCAGACCACGCCGTCCGCTCCATCGGCCACCCGGGCGCTCTCGGCAAGGCCGACGAGGAGCAGCCCCCACACGATGGGGGCCAGCACGCCCAGCTCGCAGTAACCAAGGCCGGGCAGTACCAGCCCGGTGGCAAGGCAGTGGTTGGCCGCCAGCAGCACCTGCACGGCGGCAGCAGCCGCGGCCTCCAGCCCCAGCCGCACCGGGCGGCGGAGGCCCAGCGGGGCATGGCGGCGCAGACGGGCCAGGTCATCGGCCAGGCCCACGGCCCCAAAGGCCAGCGCCCCAAACAGCGCGATGAGGAGCCGGGTAGTCCACAGACCCTCATCCCCCAGCAGGGCAGGCTCTGCCGCGCAGGCGGCCGTCCAGCCCACGCCCACCGCTGCCAGCGTGCCCACCATGAGGCAGAGGCCCCCCATGGTCGGGGTGGCCGGGGGCGGCAGGTCGTCCGGGTCGCTGTCCGGCTGCAGCTGAGAGGTCTGCGGTGCCTCGGGCTCCTGCCCGGGGCCGAACGCCCGGAGCAGCGGCACCATGAAATTCCCGAGCGCCGCCGTGAGGAAGAACCCCAGCGTTGAGGCGACGATCAAGGCAAAACGGATCATTTTTGTATTACTCCAATTGATATTTCTTTTTATTTTTGCTCATTGTAAAAGATTTCGAGCACTTTTTCCAGCGCCATGCCCCGGCTGGCCTTGACCAGCAGCGCGTCGCCGGGCTGCATCCGGGCCAGCAGCAGTTCTGCCGCCTCCCGGTAGGTATCCACATGGCGGGCCTCCACCCCGGCAGCCGCGGCAGCCTGGGCCGTGCGTTTCGCCTCCGGGCCATAGGCCACGAGGAAGTCCACGCCGTATTCCGCAGCCTGCTTGCCCACCGTCTCATGGGCTTCCTGGCTGATCTCGCCCAGCTCCAGCATATCGCCCAGCAGGGCAAAGCGGCGCTTGCAGGGGTACTCTTTGAACATGGCCAGCGCGGCTTTCATGCTGTCGGGGTTGGCGTTGTAACAGTCCTCGATGACATCCACGCCCTTGCTGTGGACCACTTTCTGGCGCATCCCGGTCTGCTGGAACTGGCTCAGCCCCGCAATGACCCGCTTGGCGTTCAGGCCCAGCCGGGTGGCGGCGGCGTAAGCCGCCAGCGCGTTGGCCACATTGTGGCGGCCCATGGCCGGGATGTGCACCTCGGTGGTGTCTTCCTCCCGGTCTTCCAGCGTAAAGGTCATGCCGTCGTCCTCCTGCCGGATGTTCAGGGCGCAGACGTCCGCGTTCTCATCCCCCAGGCTGAACCAGACCGGGTGGACATGCTCCGGCAGCTTCGCGGCCCGCAGGAACGGGTCATCCCCATTGAGCACCAGCGGGGCACCGTTGGGCAGGCCCTCGCAGATCTCCAGCTTGGCCTTGCAGATATTCTCCTGGCTGCCCAGGTTGCCAATGTGCGACACGCCGATGCAGGTGATGATGCCCACATCCGGGCGGGCGCAGCGGCTCAGCCGCTCGATCTCGCCCCGGTGGCTCATACCCATCTCCACCACCGCGTACTCCGTCTCTTTGCCGATGCGGAACATGGTGCGGGGCAGGCCCAGCTCGTTGTTCTGGTTGCCCTCGGTCTTGATGGTATTGCCAAAGCCCGCAATGGCGGCGTAGGTCATCTGTTTGGTCGTGGTCTTGCCCACGCTGCCCGTCACGCCCACTACCTTGGGGGAAAACTGGCGGCGGTAGTTGGCACCCATCATCATCATGGCACGGTAGCTGTCCGGGCAGAGGAAACACTTCCCCGCCGGGACATCCTTCACCGGGTGGTTGAGGACGACATATTCGGCCCCTTCTTCCAGTGCTTTGGCCGCGAAATCGTGGCCGTCAAATTTTTCACCGGGGAACGCCACAAAGATGCACCCGGGGCGCACCTCGCGGCTGTCGGTGGTCACAAGGTCAATGGCTGCCTCATCGGCAAAGCCCTCCGGGGCCAGGCCTTTTAAAAGAACGCTTGCACTGATTTTATCCATAGCTGTACTCCTCATTTATCCACAAGTAATTGTAACGATGGTACCACGCTGGACGCTGGTGCCGGGGGCCTCGCTCTGGCTCTGGACCAGACCGTTGGCATCGCCTTCCACCGTGCAGTTCAGGCCCGCTGCCGCCAGCATCTGACGGGCAAACTCAGCACTCTTGCCGCTGACATCCGGCACCTCGGTGTGGCTGCCCTCGTAAGTGTCCGTGTACAGGTAGATGGTGGTGCCGTAGGGCACCTCGGCCCCGGCGCGGGGATACTGATAAGTGACCACGGCGGCGGTCTGGTCGGAGCTGCTCTCCATGAGCTGATGCTTGAGGCCCTTGATGTTCAGGGAGACCTGTGCGTTGCTCCACTCCTGCCCGATGAGGTTGGGCACCTTGTAGCTGGTCTGGCCGCGGTCCACGCCGTCGGTGGCAAGGCCCAAGTAGGGGGCCACCTCACTGATGATGTTGCCCACCACAGGCGCCGCCAGAATGGAGGAGTAGTCCGTCCTGGCGTTGTTGGGGTCGTCCAGCATGACGTAGACCAGAATCTCCGGATCATTCGCAGGGAGAACCGCCGCAAAGGAGGCCACTTTCTTGTAGTCGCCGTCGGCGCGGCGGTCCATGTTCAGCTGCTCGGACGTACCGGACTTGCCGCCGATGCGGTAGCCCGCCACGTAGGCGCGGCCGCCGCCGCCCTGCGTGCCGTCCGCCACTTCGTATTCCATGATCTGGCGGATGGCGTCGCTGGCGCTCTCGCTGATGACCTGACGGCGGATGTTGGAACCGATCTCCTGAATGACGTTGCCGTTCTGGTCGGTGATCTTATCCACCACATGGGGGGTGACGAGGTAGCCGCCGTTGACGGCTGCCGAAATGGCGGTGCAGACCTGCAGCGGCGTGACCGCCATGGCCTGACCGAAGGCCGAGGAAGCGAGCTGGACTTCGCCCAGCTGGCTGGCGTTGTAGTACTGCATAAAGTTGGTCTCGTTGGGCAGATCCACGCCCGTCCGCTCGGTGAAACCGAACGCGTCAAAGTAATCGTAGAAGAGGCTGGAACCCACCCGCTGGCCCAGCTGGATGAAGTAGATGTTGCAGCTGTTCCGCAGGGCCATGACCAGATTCTGCACGCCATGGGCCTTTTTGCCGGCGCAGTGGTAGGTCTGCTTGGCAATGGTGTAGGCACCGGAGCAGTTCAGGGTGGTGTTGAGGGTGGCGTGGCCAGAGTCCAGCCCCATGGCCGCCGTGATGACCTTGAAGACGCTTCCGGGGTAGTACAGCTCGGTGATGGTCTTGTTCTTCCACTGGATATCACGGTAATAGCCCGAGTAATCGCCTTCCGGGTCCAGGATCTTATTGCCCCGCTCATCGGTGATGTAGTTGCCATTCTCATCTTTTTGATAGATGCCGTAGAGCTCCGGCTCCGCGTGGACCAGTTCATCCAGATAAGTCAGGTTCTGGCTGTAATCCAGCGGGTCATTGGGGTCAAAATCCGGCTTGGAGGCCATGGCCAGAATGGCACCCGTCTTGACGTTCATCACGATGGCGGCGCCACGGTTCTCGACATTGTTGGCCCTGATGGCCTCGTTCAGATACCGCTCCACCACTTCCTGGATATTGACATCCAACGAGAGAACGAGGTTGGAGCCGTCCTTGGCTTCGTAAGTGGTGGCGTTCTCGTCGGCAATGGCGTTGCCATAGGCATTGCGGAGCGTGATGGTGCGGCCATTCACACCGGCCAGCGTAGATTCATAGGATTTTTCGAGGCCATAAGTACCGTAGCCGTCGGCATCGCAGAAGCCCAGCACCGAGGCCGCAAAGGCACCATAGGGGTAATCCCGCTGGAAGCTCTTGGTGGAGGAGACAGAGACGCGGCCCTTGCGGATGCCTTTTTCGGCGTTGGCTTTTTTGTGGGCCTTGTTGTACTCCGAGACGTATTTTTCAATGGAGAGCTTGACGGCGTTGTTGACCTTGGTGGCCAGCACCTGATAGGACGAATCGTTTTGGGAGAGGGCGTCGTACACCGTCTGATACTGGGTCTTGTAGGCTTCAGAAGAAGTGTCCACGCTGTCCAGCGCCGCGCCATCGCCCGAGAGCAGCCGCAGGGTGATCTGGGTGCTCACCTCATTGAGGGCAGCAGGGTCGATGGTCTTGGTCACCGCCTTGGTGTCGTCGTCCGTCTGGCTGGTGAAGAGAGCGCTGCTGTAGCTGGGATCGGCCCAGATGGTCCATACCACGCTGGTGGAGGCCAGCGTGATGCCGGAGGTATCGTAGATCTCGCCGCGGGTAGCCTGAATCGTGCTGTCCAGCAGCTGCTGCTGGGCGGCGTACTGGCGGTACTGGGCACCATCCCGGATCTGGATGTCATATAGGCTGTGGATGACGATGGCCGCCGCCGCCACAACAAAAAAGACCGCCGCGCCGAAGCTGAAATGCCGCAGCGTTGCGCCAAGACGCTCGTGCGGGTCGCTGCGGCGCAGACGGTAGTAGATTTTTTTATGGTTCTTGGGGGATTCTTGCATTGCGTACTCCTGCAGAAACCGAAAAAGCGTGCACTGCCGCACGCTTTCCCGTCATTTCGTTTTATTTTGCCTGATTGACCGCACCAATGATGGTCATGGCACCATCGTGCAGAAAATCCGTCCACTGGTGGACTGCCGATTCTTTCCGCACCAGCACGCTGCCCGCATCCAGCCGGATGTAGGTGATCTGGCTCTGGTCGATCTTCATGAGGCCAAGGCGGCTGGCCGCTTCCTCCACACTGGTGATGTTCGTTTTGCTGTTCAGGGCACTGTTGTAGTATGTATACTGACTCTGCTCGCTCACCAGCTGTGCTTTGGCATCCTGGATCTGGTCGTTGAGCTCCACCAGCTGGGCTTCGCTCCACAGCAGGCTGACCGCAAAACCCACCATCAGCGCCACCGAGATGAGCTGGATGGCGTGCTGCATGGCAGCCTGGAACGGGGTAAGGCGCCGCTTGCCGCCTTTTTCCACCCGCAGAGGGACGTTTTTCCGCGTCTGCGGTGCTCTTCTGCGGCGCACCGCGTTCATATCATATGCTGCCTGGCCCATGGTAGGTCTCCTCCTCACTCAGATGCCGTAACGCATTCAAATTTTTTCCAGTACCCGCAGATGGGCGGAACGGCTGCGCCGGTTTTCTTCCAGCTCCCGCGTGTTCGCCTCAATGGGTTTGCGGGTGATGAGCTTTGCCTTGGCTTTGCCGCCGCAGACGCAGACCGGGAACTCCGGCGGGCAGGTGCAGGCAGTGGACCAGCGGCGGAACTTGTTCTTTACCAGCCGGTCTTCCAGCGAGTGGAATGTGATGACACACAGCCGCCCGCCCGGGGCAAGATGCTCAAAAATGGTGTCCAGCCCCTCCTCCAGAGCGTCCAGCTCATGGTTGACCGCAATGCGCAGCGCCTGGAACGCGCGCCGCGAGGGGTTTTTGTTTTTGCGCCGCTCCGCAGGCGGCATGGCACTGGCCACGATATCGGCCAGCTGAAGCGTTGTTTCAATGGGGGCCGTCTCCCGCGCCTCCACGATCTTGCCCGCGATCTGCCAGGCAAAGGGCTCCTCGCCGTAATCGCGCAGGATGCGGGCCAGCTCTTCCCGGCTCTCGGTGTTCACGAGGTCGGCGGCGGTCTCGCCCTCCTGGCTCATCCGCATGTCCAGCGGGGCGTCCGCCCGGTACGAAAAGCCCCGGGCCGCGTCGTCCAGCTGGTGGCTGGAAACGCCCAGGTCCAGCAGCGCGCCATTGATCTTCTCAATGCCCAGCTGCTCCAGAGCTTGTCCGGCATAGCGGAAGTTGATCTGTACCACCGTGGCAGGCAGGCCCGCCAGCCGCGCCCGGGCGGTCTGTACCGCGTCCGGGTCCTGGTCCAGCGAGATGAGCCGCCCGCCCTTTGCGCCGTCCAGCCGGAGGGCGATCTGCCGGGAGTGTCCCGCGCCGCCCGCCGTGCCGTCCAAGTAAGTGCCTGCCGGGTCGATGGCAAGCCCGTCCAGGCACTCGTTCAGCAGCACAGGGATATGCTCAAACGAGGCCGGGTCAAAGGCTTGCGGGTTGGTTTGTGGTTCCACAGGGCCCAGCCTCCTTTCAAATGTCTCAAAATTGGGATGCTGTCAGGCTGGAAGCGTTGGAATTTTGCACCATTCTTCCGCTCCCGCTGATACAAGTTTATTTTAACAAATCAAGCCCCCGATTGCAAGGATTTTCCGCTTGCCAAATGTGACAAAAAATGCCCCTGTGAGCCGTCATTTTTGCTCACAGGGGCCGCAGAAGCGAGACGCTCTGTTTTCGGGGTCGATTTTGCCCGCCGAATTTCTCTGGTTACAGGGTGGTTTTGCGGGGTGGCTGGCGCAGGTTTGCCCGCACGCTCTTGACCTGGGCGGCATTTTCCGCCATGGTCTCCTCGGTGGTCTTGAGCATGTTGTCACAGTAGTCCGTCACGGTCTGGCGGACGGTGCGGGCCTCGGTCTGGGCGGCAGAGACGATCTCGGAAGCGCGCTGCTGCGCCGCTTTTACGATCTCCGCCTCACTGACCAGGATGCGGGCACGCTCCTCCGCCTTTTTCACGATGGCCTGTGCCTGCGCGTTGGCCGATTCAATCAGCTGGGCGCGGTCACTGACGATGGACTGGGCCTGCCGCAGCTCCACCGGGAGGTTCGAGCGGACCTCGTCCAGATAGTCCCGAATTTGTTCCACGTCCACAATGCGTTTGCCGCCCGAAAGGGGCATTCCGGCGCTCTCTTCCAGCGCGTCCTCAATGGTATCCAGAAGCTCGTTTACGTTCATTCTTCCACTCCTCCGGTTTCTTCCTCGGCAGCCATAGGTTTGGTGTACTTCCACAGCAGCACCTTGCCGTATTTATACTGCTTTTTGAGGGTCAGGCTGCCCACCTCGGCAGGCAGCACCAGGCCCGTCTCACTTTCGCACAGGACGATGCCGCCGGGTGCCACGCGTTTCTCCACGCCGGGCAGGATCTTTTCCAGCGTACCACCCCGGAACGGCGGGTCCAGCAGAACCAGGTCGAACTGCTCATGGCAGGCCGAGAGGTAGCGGGCCGCCTCGCCGATGTTGACCCGGCTGCGGTCAAACACGCCGCAGTTTTTGCAGTTTTTCATCACGATGTTCACGGCGTCGCGGTTCTCATCCAGAAAAACGCAGCGGGCCGCCCCGCGGGAAAGGGCCTCGATGCCCAGCTGGCCGCTGCCAGCGTACAGGTCCAGCACCCGGGCGCCGGGCAGATCAAATTGGACGATGCTGAACATGGCCTCCTTGACCTGATCGAGGGTGGGGCGGGTCACGTCGGTGCCGGGCAGTGCTTCCAGCCGTCTGCCCCGGGCTTCTCCTGCAATTACGCGCATGTTTGGCCTCCTTTAAAGCTCTTGTTTTCGTAACTTTATATTAAAATCAAATCCCCGTGCTTTGTCAAGTAGCTGCGTTGCACTCCGGGCTGTTTTGTGCTAAAATCAGGCCAGAACGCGCCGGAACTTCCGCGCGGCGCACAAAGGAGAGTATTTATTATGCATGTTCTGCTCATCAACGGCAGTCCCCACGAAAAGGGCTGCACTTACACCGCCCTCAGCCTGGTGGCCGGGGAGCTCAACGCCGCCGGCATCACCACTGAGATTTTGAATGTCGGCACCAAGCCCGTGGGCGGCTGCATCGGCTGCGGCGGCTGTGCCAAGGGCAATGGCTGCGTGTTTGGCGGCGTGGTCAACGAGGCCATCGAGAAAGCCCGGACCGCCGACGCCTTTGTCTTCGGTACCCCGGTGCACTATGCTTCCGCCTCCGGCAACATGACCAGCTTCCTCGACCGTCTGGCCTACGCGGGCGGCAAGTATCTGGCCTATAAGCCCGCCGCCATCTGCGCTTCCGCCCGCCGGGCCGGCACCACGGCCACGCTGGATCAGCTGGCCAAGTACCCGGAGTTCTTCCACATGCCGCTGGTGAGCGGCTCCTACTGGCCCATGGTGCACGGCTCCAACCCCGAACAGGTTTTGCAGGATGAAGAGGGCTGCGCCGTGATGAAAGAGCTGGGCCGGAACATGGCCTGGCTGCTCCAGTGCATTGAGGCAGGCAAGGCCGCCGGGATCTCCCACCCGGAGAACCCCCGCCGCCCCATGACCAATTTTATTCGATAATTTTCCCATGAAAGCACCGAAATTGCACTTCGGTGCTTTTTTCGTTCATAACTTTGTGGTAGCATAGGAAGAGAATGTTGATTCACCGAGGGAGAGAACGGCGATGGAACACTACGATTGGAACGACGGCTGGCTGTTTGCCCCCGTCTTTACCCCCGCACTCGTACAGCCGGACCGCGCGGAAGAGCTGACCCCCGTGCGCGTCCCGCACACGGTCAAGCCCCTGCCCTACAACTACTGCAACGAGAACGATTACCAGCGGCTTTCCGGCTACCGGAAAGAGTTTTTCGCGCCCAAGGAGTGGGAGGGCCGCACGGTCCTGCTCACGTTCGGGGCAGTGGCCCACGACGCCACCGTTTTCTGCAACGGGCGGCGGATGTTCCACCACGGCTGCGGCTACACTGCTTTTACGGTCGATCTGACCGCCGCTCTCCGGCTGGGCCAGAAAAACGTGGTGGCCGTCCGGTGCGACAGCCGCGAGGATCTGAACATCCCGCCCTTTGGCGGCCAGCTGGACGGCCTGACCTACGGCGGCATCTACCGCGCCGTCTCGCTGGACATCAAGGAGCCCGCCTACCTGCGGGATATCTTCATCGAGGCAAAGGCCGAGGGCGATTTCCGCATCTATTCCTCCACCGTGGGCGAGACGGTGGGCTGCACGTTACAGGCCGAGATCCGCAGTCCCTCGGGCAGCCGGGCCCTCTACCAGGGGGAGCTCTCCCTCCCGATCGTGGGCACCTTGAACGGCGTCCACCCCTGGAGCCTCGAACACCCCTCCCTCTACACCCTTACCGTCCGGCTCATCCGTCCGGGCACCAACGGCCTGCCGGACCGTGTCCTGGATGAGCGGAGCACCCGGTTTGGCTTCCGCACCCTCCAGTTTGTGGCCGGGGGACTGTACCTCAACGGCCAGCGGGTGGAGCTGCGGGGCCTCAACCGCCACCAGAGCTACGCCTACCAGGGCTATGCCATGCCGGACAGCATCCAGCGGCTGGATGCCCAGCTGCTGAAAAAAGAGCTGGGTTGCAACGCCGTCCGCACCAGCCACTGTCCCCCCAGCCCGGCGTTCCTCGATGCCTGCGACGAGCTGGGCATCCTCGTGTTCACGGAAATGCCCGGCTGGCAGCACCTGGGCGACGACGCCTGGAAAGCCCAGGCTTTGCAGAACTGCCGGGAGATGGTCTGCCAGTACCGCAACCACCCCAGTATCTTTTTGTGGGGCGTGCGGGTCAGCGGCAGTGCCGACGACGAAGCCTTTTATAAGCGCACCAACGAGACGGTGCGCCGCCTGGACCCCACCCGCCCCACGGCGGGAGCCCGCAGCAGCCGGAAAAGCCAGCTGCTGGAGGACGTGTACGCCTACAACGATTATTCCTACCGGGGCCGCGGCCCGGGCTGCGAGGCCCGCGGCAACGTGACGCCCGACACCCGCAAGGGCTACCTCATCAGCGAGTTCGGGGGGCAGCAGTTCCCCGCCAAAGCCTTTGACGACGAGCCCCACCGGCTGGCGCAGGCTCTGCGCTACGCGGCTGTGCTCAACGACAGCATCGCCCAGCAGGGCGTGGCCGGCAGCTTTGGCTGGTGCATGACCGATTACAACACCCACCGGGAGTTTGGCAGCGGCGACCGCGTCAGCTACCACGGCGTGATGGACCTGTTCCGCAACCCGAAGCTCTCCGCCGCCGTCTATGCCAGCCAGAAAACGCCCCGCGCTCCCTCGGACATCGTGCTGGAAGTCTCTTCCGGCATGGCACTGGGCGATCTGCCCGGCGGCATTCCGGTGGCCTGCTGGGTCTTTACCAACGCCGAGAGTGTCCGCCTGTACCGCGACAACGATTTTGTGGCCGAGTTCGCGCCCGACCGCCGGGGCCGGTTTGCCGCCCTCCCGCACCCGCCCATTGAGATCCAGGATTTCGTGGGTTCCCTGCTGGAAAAATACGAGGGGCTGGACCGGGCCGCGGCCCCGCAGGTGGCCGCCATCCTCAACGAGATGCGCCGGGACGCCATGGAGCTCTCGCCCCTGTCCCGGGCCCGGATGCTTTCGCTCCGGCTCAGCGCGCAGGAGCTGCTGCGGATGTATTACAAGTACATCGGCGTGCTGGGCAGCCCCACCAGTGTCTACCGCTTTGAGGCCGTCTGGCATGGCCGGGCCGTCAAGACCGTCATCCGGGAGCCCGTGCAGAGCGTCCGGCTGGAATGCACCGTCCACAACCCCATCCTGACCGACGGCCCCACCTGGGACTGCGCTGCCGTCAGCCTGCGGGCCATCGACCAGAACGGCAACCTCCTGCCCTACTGCAGCGAGGCTGTTCAGCTCAGCGTGGAAGGCCCCGTGGAGATCCTGGGCCCCAGCGTCGTGCCGCTGCGGGGCGGCATGGCGGGCACCTATCTGGCTACCACCGGCGAGGCCGGCCGGGCCGTGCTCCACTGCAAAATGGAGGGTGCTTTGGACACCGAGGCCGTGCTGACCATCCGCTGCCGGGAGGAATCCAGAGCTTAAACCCCGTCCTTTCATGATAGATTTGCACTCTGTTCAAAGTTTTATCATGGTTGCATGGTATCCTAATGGCAAAGAAACAGTTAAGGGCAGCACCGGCTGCCCTCCTTTTTAAGCGTATTTGCAAAGGAATGGATGACGTTTATGAGAGAAAAACTCCGCCAGTTTATGATCGGCCGCTATGGCACGGATGGCCTGAACCAGTTTTTGAGCATTGCCTCGATCGTGATGCTGCTGATCTCCCTGATCACCCGGGTCAGTCTGTTCACTTATGTGGGCATGGTGCTGCTGATCCTGTGCTACTACCGCTCTCTGAGCCGCAACATCTCCAAGCGCACCGAAGAGAACTATAAGTTCTACACCATCAAGGACCGCATTACCGGCAAGGTCAACGGCCTGAAAGACCAGTGGGCGAACCGCAAGCTTTACCACTACTACCGCTGCCCCCAGTGCCGCCAGAAGCTGCGGGTGCCCCGGGGCCGGGGCCGCATCCAGATCTCCTGCCCCCGCTGCGGCACCCAGTTCATCAAAAAGAGCTGAGTTATGTTTGGTTATGTGATCCCCAATCAGGCCGCCCTCTCCCCGGAGGCGCAGGCCCGCTACCGCACCGCTTACTGCGGGCTCTGCCGCCGCATTGGCGCGCTGCACGGCCTGCGCGGGCGGTTGACCCTGAGCTATGACCTGACGTTTCTGAACCTGCTCCTCTCCAGCCTGTACGAGGGCGAGACGGAGTGCGTGCAGGGCTGCGGGCACTGCCCCATCCACCCGGTGCGGAAGATCCACTGGCGTTCCAGCGGCCCCACCGATTACTGCGCCGATCTGAGCGTGGCGCTCCACTACTACAACGCGCAGGATAAATGGAACGATGACCACAGCCTGCTGGGCCTTGGGTTTGAAAAACTGCTGGCTGCCCCCACACAGGACGCCGCCGCCCGCTGGCCCCGCCAGTGTGAGGCCATCCGCAGCTGCCTGGATCAGCTGGCCGAGTATGAGGCCGCCGGCAGCGAAGATTTAGACGCCGTCTCCGGCTGCTTTGGCCAGCTGATGGCGGAGCTGTTTGATTACAAGCAGGATCACTGGTCGCCGGAGCTGCGGAGCATCGGCTTCCACCTGGGCAAGTATATTTATCTGCTGGACGCTTACGATGATTTAGAGCGGGATCAGCGCAAGGGCGCCTACAATCCGCTCAAGACCCTGAGCCAGCAGCCCGGATACGAAGAAGAGATGCGGGAAATTTTTGAGCTGCTGCTGGCCCGCTGCGCCAAGAGCTTTGAGCGCCTGCCCTGCGTGGAGGATGCAGACTTGCTGCGCAACATCCTGTATTCCGGCGTGTGGCTCAAATACAACTGCAAAAACGCCAAAAAAGAGAAATAACCCTCTCGGGCGCTCACGCGCCAGGTCTCGCCTCTCCCTTTGGGAGAGGTGTCATTTTGCAAAGAAAAATGACGGAGAGGGCGTGGAAACACTTGATTTATTCTCTGTGTTCCTGTAGACTGAGAAAGTATTGTGACCAATGCTAGAGACGTGAGGAAGTAGACCGATGAGAGACCCCTATGAGGTGCTGGGCATCCAGCGCGGTGCAAGCGATGAAGAGATCAAAAAGGCATACCGGGCCAAGTGCAAGCGCTGGCACCCGGACCTGAACCCCAACGACCCGACGGCTGAAGAGCACTTCAAGGAGGTGCAGGCCGCTTACGATGCCATCACCAAGGGTGAGACCCAGCAGCAGGCCGGCGGCTATGGTTACGGGCAGCAGGGCTACAGCAACCCCTACGGCAATTATCAGCAGCAGGGCAGCTACCAGCAGAACGGCTATTACAGCAGCCAGAACAACGGCTATACCGATTTTGGCGGCTTTGATTTCGACCCGTTCGGTTTCGGGTTCAACTTTGGCGGCTACCAGCAGCAGAGCGGTGCCAGCTACAACAGCACCGACAGCGCCGAGATGCAGGCCGCCCGCAACTTCATCATGAACCGCCGCTACGCCGAGGCCCGCCGGGTGCTGGACAGCATGAACGCCCGGAATGCCCGCTGGTATTACCTCTCCTCCCTGGCCAACCAGGGCCTGGGCAACAGCATCGACGCCCTGCAGGACGCCCGCCGCGCCGCCCAGCTGGACCCGAATAATACCGAGTACCAGATGCACCTGCGCAACTTGCAGAACCCCGGCCAGACCTACCGTACCCAGACCACTTACGCCCAGCCCGGCGGACTGATGCGCTGGTGCTGGAGCATGATCCTGCTCAACCTGCTGTGCAACTGCTGCTGTGGCGGCGGCTGGGGCTGGCGGTTCCGGATGTAAGCATTTTCATTTTGATCAACATAACAGCAAAGGCCCCGTGCATCGCACGGGGCCTTTGCTATTTATGCATCTTTAATTGATCACGATGGTCCGGGTGATCTTTTCGCTGGAGTAGTTGCCAGCGGCCTTGGCCGTCTGCGTGTAGGTGCCCGGCTCGGTGGGGAAGCCGCTGATGGTCGTACCGCCAAAGAAGCTGCTCTTCTTTTTATAGCTGTAGGTCACCTTGCCGTTCTCAACCACCTGCCCGTCGGACTCGACGACAGCGGCAGCGTTGAAGCTCCGGGCCTCTTCCACGGTCATGGCGGCGGGAGCCTCCTGGGCCCAGTAGACCCGGACGCCCTCCGTCTTGGGCTTGATTTTGAAGAATGCCACGCCCGCGGTGTTCAGATCACCGGATTCCAGCGCGATGGCACCGGCAATGTAGCTGCCGGCATCGCTGGGCTGTTCATCCACATAAATGCGGCTCATGCTGCCCGCCGGCAGATACTTGCGGATCATCTCCAGCGCCAGCCGGAGGCCAGTGGAAACATCCTTGATGGTGGGGATATAAAACTGCAGAGCATCCATCACCGAGGCGACCTCATCGGCCACCCGAAGCAGCACCTCCACGTCGTTGCCGTCGATGAGCTGCTTGATGTAGGAATACAGGTTGAAATCGGTGGTCTGGTCCGGCGTTGCGGACATCCGCTTGGGCAGCGGGATCATTTTGAGCAGGGTGCGGATCTTATCGGAGAAGACCAGAGTCACAAAGCCTTTTGCCTCGCCCTTGGTGCCCAGCACCACCCCCAGATACTGCGTCTCGGCCGGGCGGGTCTCCACCACCAGCTCAAACGGAGAGCCGTACACCAGCGGGCCGGAGGCCGTCAGCTTGATGGACACCGGGCCGTTGCTCTCCTCCAGCGCCGCGCTGCCGGGCAGAGCCGACGCTGCCGAGGCGGCCACAGCCGGGGTCACGGCGACACCCAGCGTCAAAACCGCTGCTAAAAACAGTGAAAGAATGCGTTTGGCGTTCATATGCAAAACCTCCTGTTTGCAAAACTTCCGGCAGAGTTTCCGCATTCTGCACGGGCCCGGAGCACCGCCCCAAACGCGGCACTCCGGATAGTCTCATTTTACCGCAAACCGGAGGGCAAATCAACAACGGGATTCAACCAGTTTCACTTTTTGAGGTACTTTTTTCCCGCCGCTGCCGCAAAGAGCCGCTGCCCGGGCGGGCGGCGGCTCTTTGCGGATAAAAAGGTTCGGGGAAGATCTCCGTGTTACAGGATGCGCACCCGGATGACGGCGGGGATGGCAGCCAGCTTTTCGGCCAACTTGCCGTCCACGGCACCGGTCGCGTCCAACATGGTGTAGGCCATATTCTTTTTGCTCTTGTTCACCATGTTTTCGATGTTCAGGCCGGCCTCGGTGGTCAGGGCGGTGATCTGGCTGATCATGCCCGGCTCGTTCTTGTGGATGATGCAGATGCGCTTGCCGCCGGCGCGGGGCTGGTGCACCTCCGGCAGGTTGACCGAGTGGGTAATGTTGCCGTTGCGCAGGTAATCGCTCAGCTCCTGCGCCGCCATGATGGCACAGTTGTCCTCGGCTTCCGGGGTGGAAGCGCCAAGGTGCGGAGTGCACACGATGCCGGGACGGCCCAGAATGTCTTCGGAGGGGAAGTCGGTCATGTAGCCGGACACCTTGCCGCTGTCCATGGCCTCCAGCAGGGCGGCGGTGTTCACCAGCTCGCCGCGGGCGTAGTTCAAAATCTTGACGCCATCCTTGCACAAAGCAAGGGTCTGGGCGTTGATGGTGTCCTTGGTGGTGGGCAGGTAGGGCACATGGATGGTGATGTAGTCGCACAGGGGCAGCATATCGTTCAGGTTTACGCAGTGGTGCACCTGACTGCTCAGGTTCCATGCTGCTTCAATGGAGATGTAGGGGTCGTAGCCGTAGACCTCCATGCCCAGCTCGATGGCGCAGTTGGCCACGCGGGAGCCGATGGCACCCAGACCGATGACGCCCAGCGTCTTGCCCTTGATCTCGTTGCCCACGAACTTCTTCTTGCCCTTTTCCACGGTCTTGGCCATGGCCGGGTCTCCGGCAAGGCCCTGGCACCACTGGGCGGCGTCGGCCACATTGCGGCTGCCGGCGATCAGCATCCCGATCACCAGTTCAGCCACGGCGTTGGCGTTGGCACCGGGGGTGTTGAACACCACGATGCCCTGCTCACTGCAGCGGTCCAGCGGGATGTTGTTGACGCCTGCACCGGCGCGGGCAATGGCCAGCAGGTTGTCCTTGAACGTGGTGTTCAGCAGGTCTGCGCTGCGGACGAGGATGCCGTCCGGCGCGTCGGCATCCACCGACACGTCAAAGAGGCTTTTGGGGAGCTTTGCCAGGCCCACCGGGCTGATGGCGTTGAGGGTTTTGATGGTAAACATACTTTCCGATCTCCTATACACAAATCAGGCATTCGCCTTGCGGAATTTCTCCATAAAATCGACCAGCTTGTCGATGCCCTCGCTGGGCATGGCGTTGTAGATGGAGGCGCGCATACCGCCTACCAGACGGTGGCCTTTCAGGTTGACAAAACCTGCCTCCGCGGCCTCCGCACAGAATTTCTTGTCCATATCGGGGTTGGGGCTGGTGAACGTGACGTTCATCGTGCTGCGGTAACGGTGCTCGACGGGGTTGTTGTAGAAGTCCTGGCCGTCCAGATAATCGTAGAGGACTTTTGCCTTGGCCTCGTTGATCTTCTGCATGTTGGCCAGGCCGCCGATGTCGTTTTCCAGGTACTTGAGCACCAGCCCGGTCATGTAGATGCACCAGCAGGGAGGCGTGTTGTACATGCTGTCCTTGTTGATCAGGGTGGTGTAGTTCATCATGGTGGGCACATTGTCCGCTGCTTTGCCCAGCAGATCGTCCCGGATGATGGCAATGGCCATACCGGCGGGTGCGACATTCTTCTGGACACCAAAATAGATGCATCCGTACTTGGTCACATCCACAGGCTTGGAGAGGATCATGGAGCTCATATCCGCCACCAGCGGCACGCCCTCCACCTGCGGCACCTCCACATACTGGGTGCCGAAGATGGTGTTGTTCTGGCAGATGTGGATGTAGCTTGCATCCTTATTATAAGGGATGGCGTTCACATCCGGGATGTAGGTAAAGTTTTTGTCCTTGCTGGAGGCCACGATGTTGGCCTCGCCGAACTTGGCGGCTTCTTTGGCGGCCAGGTTGGAGAAGTTGCCGGTCACGATGTAATCGGCCTTGCCCGTGGTCATAAAGTTCAGGGGCACCATGGCAAACTGCTGGGTAGCACCGCCCTGGAAAAAGCCGATCTTGTAATGATCCGGGATGTTCATGACCCGGCGCAGGGTGGCTTCCGTCTCAGTGATGATGGCATCAAACCACTTGCTGCGGTGGCTCATCTCCATCACGCTCTGGCCGCTGTCACCGTACTCGAGCAGCTCGGCCTGTGCCTGCTTCAGAACTTTCTCGGGCAGCATGCTGGGCCCCGCGCTGAAATTATATACTCGTGCCATAATGCACCTCTCCTTTTCCCTCAGTGATTCCTGGAAACGCCGCCCGAACCTTGGCGGCGTTCGTGTTCTGGATTTGTCCGTAGTATACCGGTTTTGAGGGGTGCAAAACAAGAGCATCTTTGCACAAAGATGCAGCGTTCCTGTCCGCATTGAAATCGCAAAGCGCACAAACGTTCGTCGTATAAAAACAAATTCTAAGACATCTGTAAAATAAGTACAGAATCACCGCATGACCACTGGATTTTCCGCTCTTGCGCTTTGGGGTCGATTCTGGTAAAATAGAAATATCAGAGACAATTGTAAAAGTATTTTTTGAAAGGAGGCGGTCCCATGTACGGTATCCCGGAGCACTGCCAGCCCCTTTCCCCCGCCGAGGAGCAGGTGCTGCTGGCCGTCTGGGCCTGCCGCCCGCCTGCCACCCGGCGCGACATCGGCGAAAAGCTGGCTGCCAAGGGCTGGGCCCCGGCCACAGTGCTCAACTTCTTGTATCGGCTGGAAAAAAAGGGCTGGGTGAAGAGCGGCAAGGACCAGAACCGCAACACCTACACCCCCACCGTTACCCGCCGGGCCTACGGCGTGGCCGCCATGCGGGAACGGCTGGACACCGTCTTCGGCGGCGACCTCGCCGAGGCCGTCCGGGCCCTCGTCAGCGAGAGCGGCTGCGGCCAGAGCGAGCTGGAACAGGCCATGGCCGTCCTGGCCGAAAAGCACGCTGAAGCGGAAGAATATGATTTGTATGACCCATACGGGTAAAGCCCGTGCAAAAACAGAACAAGCCCTCTCCGGAGGGCCTGTTCTGTTGCGTTTTATCGACATTTATGCTATTCTTGTTTGTAGAAAATACAAAAATGACCGCCTCACAGCCTACCAAACTTGAGCGGTCATTTCTTCTTGACGAATCTGGTAAGGGGCCAGTCGTTTGCAGACAGTGCCTTTTCTATTTGTAGAATCGTGATTTTTTGTTGTTTTGTCAAGCCCGCATGGTGGGCTGGGAGGATCTATGTCAGATTGCAAACTGCGCGCCAAAAACTGCGGCGGCTGCCCGCTTCTGGGGCTGGACTACGCCGCGCAGCTCAAACAAAAAGAAAGCGCCGTCCGCGCCCTGCTGGGCAAATACGGCCCCGTGCACCCCATCCGGGGGATGGATGTCCCCTACCACTACCGCAACAAGGTCATTTCCACCTTTGCCCCGGCAGCGGGCGGGAAGCTCACCTCCGGCATCTATGCGGCCCGCACCCACAAAGTGCTGCCCGTGGAGAGCTGCCTGCTGGAAGACGAAGTGCTGGACAAGGTGCTGCTGGCTGTCCGGGCGGCGGCCAATCGCTGCCGCTACCAGCCCTACAACGAGGACCGCGGCACCGGCCTGCTCCGTCACTGTCTGCTCCGTCGGGCCGTTGCCACCGGGCAGGTGATGGTGGTACTGGTCACGGCCCAGCCCGTTCTGCCCGGTGCCAAGAACTTCGTCCGTTATCTCTTGGAAGAAGCCGAAACGCGCGGCGTCCCTGTGACCACCGTGGTGCAGAATTACAACCCCCGCCAGACCAGCGTTGTGCTGGGCGAGGCCGAAAAAGTGCTGTACGGCAAGGGCTTCATTCTGGACACTCTCTGCGGCAAGACCTATGCCCTGAGCCCCCGCAGCTTCTACCAGGTCAACCCGGTGCAGACGGCGGTGCTCTACGGACTGGCCGTGGATGCCGCCCGCCTGACCGGAAAAGAGACCGTGCTGGACGCCTACTGCGGCATTGGCACCATCGGCCTCACGGCCTCCGGCAAGGCCAGGCAGGTGGTAGGCGTCGAGCTCAACCGGGACGCCGTGCGGGACGCCATTGGCAACGCCAAACACAATGGCGTGAAAAACGCACGCTTCTTCGCCGCGGATGCCACCGCGTGGATCCAGGAAGCCGCCGAAGCGGGCCAGCGGGCAGACGTCATCTTCATGGACCCGCCCCGAGAGGGCTCGACCCCCCGGTTCCTTGAGAGCGTGGCCAGGATGGCCCCGAAGCGGGTGGTCTATGTCAGCTGCAACCCCGAGACCATGGCCCGCGACCTCGCTCTCCTGACCCAAAAAGGCTACCGCGCCGAAGGCTTTGTCCCAGTGGATCTATTCCCCCAGACCGCCCATTGCGAAGTGGTCGGGGCCTTGTCCAAACTAGATGTCTACCAGAAGATCACAGTTGACCTGAAAATAGATGAACTGGATGGGACTGCTGCGGAGACCAAGGCTACTTATGAAGAGATCCGGGAGTACGTCAAGGAGCACACCGGTCTGAACGTGAGCAACCTCTATATTGCACAGGTCAAGCAGAAATGCGGCATCAAGGAGCGAGAGAACTACAACAAGCCCAAGTCCGGAAACCCCAAGCAGCTCAAGTGCCCACTGGAGAAGGAAAAGGCTATCCGGGAAGCACTGAAGCATTTTAAGATGATATAAGAAAACGTGGGGCAGTATCTGTAAAAGGTACCGCCCCACGTTTTTTTGTTGTTGGAATTCACTTCATTCTTCGCAGGCGGCACACAAGGTCGGATGCACTATACAGCACACGAGACACAGACACGGTATCCTCGCCCACGATGTAGAACACCGAGTAGTTGTCCACCAGCATCTGCCGCAACCCTTGGGTACGCTCTGGCTCGCTTTCCACTAGCGCACAGCGTTCCGGCAGGATGTTCAGGGATTGAATGGCTTCTGCAATGCGGTTATACTGCCCCATGGCCGTGTCAGGCTCCAACAGACGGTCAGCAATGTAGCTGTAAATCTGCTCCATGTCGCTGAGGGCTGCATGGGAAATTTTCACATCATACTGCTTCATCTGTGCTGTTCCCTGAACTGTGCGAATGCGCTTGCGGCATCCACGGTATCTCCGTTCTGGATTTCCTTAATGCCCACCTGCAAGGCGGCGTGAAGCTGGTCATCGGTCATGGTGTCAGCGTTCAGAGCCGCAGGAGCTTTCGGCAGGGATAGCGAGAAAGGAATGCCGCCAGTCATGGTAATCTGGCGCAGGTACATATCAATGGCCGTCGCCATTGGGATACCGAGCTGCTTCAGCACATCTTCGGCTTGCTGCTTGACGGTGGGATTTACACGAAGATTCAGTGTCATCGTTTTTTCCATGGTTATCACCCCAGGCTTATTGTAACGCATTTTGCGTCGCACGTCAACAAAAAGTTAAGCGCGTCAACTTATTTTCTGTCATGCGCAAGAAAGTCCTGATAATTTTATATTAAAAAAGCGATGGGAATCCTTTATTGCTCCCATCGCTTTCTATTATTCGAATATTATCGAGGCGTCTTTATATCCAGAACTTGTCAACTTTAGTTCAACTACAAATTTCTTTCGTAAAAGAGCGCCATAGCTATTTTGTGCATCAACATATCCCGAAATTGTATAAATTCCATTTTCTGCCCAAATAGTAGCATCTGAAACTGGGCAAAACTCCGCTGTGGCAGGAGCTTTAAGATTTTTCGTTACAACTTCCTTAGCCGCAACCCACGCATCGTTTGAACGCGCTGGCGTATAGTCAACATAATCGATCTTTGAATAAACCCAAGATTCATCTATTTTACTAGAAATCGAACCACCGCCTTTGTCAACACGATATTTAGCAGTTTTGTTATTCTCACCGTGTTTGTATGTAAATGTACCTTTTTGGGGATACCAGTTGGCTAAGTACGTTTCTTCAAATTTCTTAGTACCATCTGTTGTTATTGTATATGTGGTAACTTTATCACCATCTATAATCATCTCCCAGTAAATATTGTCAGAGTCGGGATTTCCACATCTATATAGTCCTTGCAAACTTTCAAGCATGGCTTCTTTTGAACTATACGTCTGACATTTTGATAGATTATTTTGATTGTACAAAAAAACTATGACAATCAACGCAACTATTGCTAAAAGGATCCATTTCACACATCTTTTTTCTCGCATCAGACAATCCTCCAACTTAACATAGGAACTTGTTACTTTGAAGCATAACACATTATATTGGAATCTACAAGACATTTACGTTCGCTTTATCGATGCTGTATTATTTTCGAGGGTGTTTTTTGGCTATTTTTGCTTCTTCCTCTTGCCACATTTCATATAGGTGGCTACTATACAGTTCAGGATGCGATATCTTCCTAATCTTGCTCATACGAAATGATTGATCGTATACTGGCAAGATCACTTCAATTTTAACATAATTGAGTTCACTCGTACAAATTGGAAGAAGTGATTTATTAGCCGGATTGAGTAATGTGTATGGATAAAATTTTTCTAGAATGACTTCATTTTCGTGTATTACAGAAGAATCCTTTTGCCAGCAAAGAATGACAAACTGAATAATACCAAGTCTTATTACACACGAAAATTTCAAATCAGGTAATTTTATTGTTTTCGGTTCGTGGTGGGCGTTATGGCTTTCTATGGTATCCTCAATCACAAAAATTGGGTTCGTAGAAAACTGTATTTTTTGGTTTCCAGTTATTTCGTCAAGAAAAGGCGGAACTTTAGGCAAAATGCCACATAGAATGCTAATATATTTTTTGGGGGTAGTTTCTTGAGCATTCAGTAAGAAGTCTATGATTTCCGTGTCAAAAGAATTGGACGGGATGCCATTATATCGAGCACTATTGAATGCATACTTTAACAGCATTTTTTGAATCATTGCATAATCATACTCAATCATTGTTAAATCGGCATCACCATGTCTCTTTAGACAGTTACTTTCAACCCATGTTTTAGCATAACTATCAATATACGATAATCGTTTATTATTGCATTCTGAACAAACGTCCCTTATAACAGGATCACTAGGATACAAACCTGTCCTGCTACGTCTATCGTAAGTCAAATAGCATTCTGGAAACAAATCGAGCACGGATTTTGAAATGACATGTTCTTTCGTTCCTTTTCCATCTTTTCCACAGTAAGCGCATTTCATAACAGCGTCTCCTTATAACTCATAAAGATTAGTATAGCACAGTCGGATTTCAATGTGTTAGTGTTTCCAGAATTTGTACTATATTTCTGTCAATGGCGGAGAATCCAAAGGGACCGCAGCATCACTTTGGCACACGACTTTGCTTGCAAAGTCTAGTGTGTTTACACCTTGGTTCCGACTGATGCGGAAAAGGGGCTGCGAAAGGCTCCGGCAAGCACCTGTTCTGCGGCAGAAGGATGCGCGGATGGGCATAGCTGTTGATGGTTTCCGCCCGCCCAGCGCAGGCTTGCAGAGGAACCAATGGTGCGGAAGTTCGGCGATGAAAAAGCCGCATGGGCACTGGGCATCACGGGTCTTGTCGTGGCTATGCCGGTGTTCTTTGACGCCGGTCTGATCATCCTCATCCCGCTGGCTTTCTCTCTGGCAAAGCGCACCAAGCGCTCCGTGCTGTACTACGTCATCCCCCTGCTGGCCGGTCTGGCGGTCGGCCACGCCTTCATCCCGCCCACGCCGGGTCCCGTTCTGGTGGCTACCATGCTGGGCGTTGACCTTGGCTGGGTCATCCTCGTCGGCATCTTCTGCGGCATCTTTGCCATGATCGCCGCCGGTCCCATCTGGGGCAGCATCTGCGGCAAAAAGTACATGGTTGAAGTCCCCGAGCACATTGCACAGCAGGCAGACATTGACGAGAGCAAGCTGCCCAAGTTTGGCACCATCGTGGGCATCATCATGATCCCGCTGCTGCTCATCATTGCAAACTCTGTGGCAAAGGTAGTGCCCGCACTGGCAGGCATCCAGCCCGTTCTGGCCTTCCTCGGCGAGCCCTTCATGGCGCTGCTGCTGGCTACCATCGCTGCTATGTACCTGCTGGGCACCCGCCACGGCTACACTAACGCCCAGCTGGAAAAGATCATGACCAAGTCTCTGGAGCCCACCGGTATGATCCTGCTGGTCACTGCCTGCGGCGGCGTGCTGCGCTATATGCTGCAGAACTCCGGTCTGGGCGATGTCATCGGCAACGCCGTGGCAAACGCCAGCCTGCCGCTGGTGCTGGTGGCCTTCATCGTGGCTGCTCTGGTGCGTATCTCGGTGGGTTCCGCTACCGTGGCTATGACCATGGCAGCAGGCATCATCTCCGCCATGCCCGGCCTCAGCGCGCTGAGCCCGCTGTACCTGGCCTGTGTCACCGCTGCCATTGCAGGCGGTTCCACCGTCTGCTCCCACTTCAACGACTCCGGCTTCTGGCTGGTGAAGAGCCTTGTGGGCATGGACGAAAAGACGACCCTCAAGACCTGGACCATCATGGAAACGCTGGTCGGCGGCGTGGGCTTCCTCGTGGCACTGATCATCTCTTTCTTTGCTTGACCGACGATTTGATTCTCTTTCAAGTTGTCGTTCCCTGTTCTCCTAATTCATTTACCTTCTAAAACAACAGCCGCTCCGGTTTATGCTTTGCCCGGAGCGGCTGTTGTTTTTTATTTTAAATTGAAATCACGCCCCAAAGAACTCTTTTGCGATATCCGCGCTCTGCTTGGCGTCCTTGGCGTACCAGTCCGCGCCGATCTTCTCGGCGTACTCGGGGGTCAGCACGGCACCGCCCACCATCACCTTGCAATCCAGCTTGGCGGCGTGGAGGGCCGCAATGGTCTCCTCCATGCTCTTAAGGGTTGTGGTCATCAGGGCGGAGAGGCCCACAAGGTGGACGTCCTTTTCCCGGACAGTCTCCACTACGGTCTCCACGGGAACATCGCGGCCCAGGTCGATGACCTCAAAGCCATAGTTTTCAAGGATGACCTTGACAATGTTCTTGCCGATGTCGTGGACATCGCCCTTGACGGTGGCCAGCACGATGCGGCCTTTGCTGGCCCCGGCGCCGCCCCGCTGGGCAATGGCGGTCTTGATCTCGTCAAAAGCGCTCTGGGCCGCGCTGGCGGCCTGCAGCAGCTGCGGCAGGAAGAGCTTCCCTTTCTCGTACTTGACCCCCACGATGTCCAGTGCCGGGATGAGGGCCTCATCCACCAGCTCCAGCGGCTCTTTCTCGGCCAGCAGGGCCTTGGTGCAGGCAGCAGCTTCCCCTTTCAGGCCCTGCTCCACCGCTTTCATCAGGGGGGCATAGGGGCCGGACACCGCCGGGCCCGCTGCCTCCGCGGCGGCAGGGACACCGCTGGCAGCTTTGTCCTGCATGGCCTTGGCCAGCGCCGCCGAGGCGGGCACTTGATCGGCATAGCGGGCAATGTATCTGCCGCTCTGCTTGTCCCGGTTGGTGAGGACGTTGTAGGCATAGACCGCCGCCATCATCTCCTCGCTGGAGGGGTTCATGATGGCAAGATCGAGGCCTGCATACATGGCCATGGTGAGGAACGTGGTGTTCAGGTACGGGCGGCAGGGCAGGCCGAAGCTGATGTTGGACACGCCCAGAATCGTCCGTACCCCCAGCTCCGTCTTACAGGTGTGGAGAGCCTGCACCGTGGCAAGCACATCCTCCTGCTGAGCGCTGGCGGTCAGGGTCAGGCAGTCGATGTAAATATCCTCCTGCGGGATGCCCGCTTCCAGCGCCGCTTTTTTGATGCGGCGGGCAATGGCCACACGGTCTTCCGCCTTGGGCTGGATGCCCCGCTCATCAATGGCGAGGCCTACCACGGCGGCACCGTACTTTTTGCACAGGGGCAGAACTTTTTCCAGCACCTCCGGCTCGCCGTTGACCGAGTTGACGATGGGCTTGCCGTTGTAGACCCGCAGGCCCCGCTCCAGCGCTTCGGCGTGGGAAGAATCCAGCTGCAGGGGCAGGCTGACCACGCTCTGCAGGGCCTTGACCACCTGCTCCATCCGAGCGGGCTCATCCACGCCGGGGGCACCCACGTTGACGTCCAGGATCTGTGCTCCGGCCTCGGCCTGGCTGACCGCCTGCTCGAGGATATAGTTCATGTCGCCGTCCCGCAGGGCCTGCTGGAACCGCTTTTTGCCGGTGGGGTTGATGCGCTCGCCCACCACGGTGATGCCGTCCACATTCACGCAGTCCACTGGGCTGCAGATGACCGAGAGCATCGGGTGCTCCGGGCGGCCCGGCTTGCAATCGGCAAACACGCCGTTGAGCATCTGGATGAACTCCGGCGTGGTGCCGCAGCAGCCGCCCGCCGCAAACAGGTGCAGCTCCCGGTAGGGCTTCATCTGCATGGCGTAAAGCTGCGGGGTGATGTCGTAACCGCTGCCGTCGGCCCGGGGCAGGCCCGCGTTGGGTTTGACGAAGACCGGGAAATCTCCGGGCACGGCCTCCGCCAGCCGCTTGGCCATGGGGAAGATCTCTTTGGGTCCCAGCGAGCAGTTGATGCCCACGGCGTTGGCCCCCAGGCCCCGGGCTGTGGCCGCAAAGCTCTCCACCGTGCAGCCCGTAAAGGTGCGGCCATTGGCCTCAAAGCTCATGCTGGCCATGATGGGCAGGGTGCTGTTCTCCTTGGCGGCCAGCAGAGCCGCTTTCATTTCATACAGGTCGGTGAATGTCTCAAAATAGAGGATGTCCGCCCCGGCGGCCACACCGGCCCGGACGATACGGCCATACTCCGCCACGGCGTCCTCAAAGGCCAGCGTCCCGCTGGGTTCCAGCAGCTCGCCCAGCGGCCCCACATCCAGCGTGACCAGTGCGCCATACGGAGCCACGGCCTGCTTGCAGTTGGCAATGCCCGCTGTAATGACCTCTTCCAGCGTGTACTTGCTGTCGGCCAGCTTGTGGGGCGAAGCGCCAAAGGTATTGGCGTTGACGACGCGGCTGCCAGCGGCCGCGTATTTTGCATGGATGCTCCGGATGAGCTCCGGGTTTTCAATGTTCAAATCTTCCGGCCGGGTCCCCAGCTTCATCCCGGCTGCCTGCAGCATGGTGCCCATACCGCCATCCAACAGGATGGTATTGGGCTGGTTGAACAGTTCACTCGCTTGCACAGGTCTTCCCTCTCTTTCGATATTCGCACCGGGTACGGAGCACACAATGCCCGCAGCCCGCTAAATGTCCCTTGACCGGGTGGTCACTGAGGCCCAGAATGGCCGTCACGCTCTTGCGGGGGGTCATCAGGTTGGTGTTCAGCACACAGATGCCCGCCCGCCGGGCGGTGTCCAGCACTGCCGCTACTTTCGGCTGCACCGTGATGGGCCAATCGCCGTAGCCCGGCGAGAAGCGGCCCGTGAGATACTTTTCCTCCCGCGCGGCCCACTGCCGCAGCTCGGCTTCGGCGGCATCCGCCGCCTGCTCCGCCAGGGCGGAACCCAGCGCGTCCGACGCCACGGAGGCGGCAATATCCCCCACCCCGGCCCGGCGGATCTGTGCATCCACGCCGGGGCCCAGAGTAACTGCCAGCATCAGTGCCTGCGGGCAGCCCTCCAGATGCTTCATCACATCCCCGCCCTGCAGGATCCCTGCTTCCAGCAGGCTGTCCACATCGGCTTCCAGCCAGACGGCCCGGGGCGTGGCGGCTGCCAGAATGGGCACCGCGCATTTTTCCAGCAGTGTCCGAGTGGCCGTGTCCGGCTCCCCCCGGGCTCCAAAGTAGCGCGCCGCCTGCGGGATATCGATCTTGGCCGGTTTTTCCAGCACCAGCGGCCTGCTTGGCCCGATGGACATTTCCGCCGCCCCCTTTCCGTAGAATCTGTTTCAGTATACCGCACCGGTGGGATTTTATCAATCCCGCAGACAGAAAAACACCCCTGCACACGGGGCGCAGAGGTGTTTTGCATCCGGTATCAGAATTTGATCTTCCACACATGGTCGGTGCGGAACGTGCCGTTGGCGTAGTGGATGGCACCGGACTCAAACAGCACATAGATGCCGCCGTCCTTGGCATCGGCCAGTGCCTCGGTCATGGGCATGGCGGTCACGCTCTCTTTGAGGCGCTTGCTGTCCAGAATGTAACCCGGCACATCCCTGCCCTGCACGGTCAGCATGGTGTCCATCGTCTCTCCCAGTGCCAGCGAGTAGTGGAGCAGGCTGGCGTTGTTCTTCCGGCCATAGGACTGGCTCAGGGTGACGGTATCGTCCTCCCCGACCACGACACCCTGAATTTTGTTGGGGCCGACCAGTACCACATCCGGCTGAGCGTAATCGTCGCCATCCGCCACGGAAAGGCTCCCTTTGCTGAGGTCATAGCCCATGATGTAGCAGCCGTAGTCCTCGCCGTCGGCGCTGGCCGTGGTGTACTTCATGCCGTCCGAGAGGGGGTAATCCGCACCCGGGTGGTAGAAGTTTCCCACCCACAAATAGCCGTGGGAACAACTCAGGAACGAGGGCGAGACCGGCACCGGGATGGTCTGCTCCAGCTTCACCTCGTGGCTGCCCTCGGCGGGCAGGTCTTTGAGGGGAATCGCGCAGATGGTGTACAGGTCGTTTTGCTTCTGGCCCGAGACGTAGAGGGTGTCTTCACTGACAGCCACGCCGCCCACATGGCCGTCAAAGGGGGTGCCATCTGCATCGAGCAGGAGATACTCCGCCGTCAGCTCCCCGGTGGCGGTGTCCACGGCCAGAATGGCCGAGGATTTTCCGTCGGTGGTGTAATAGCCGGAGATGTACAGGATGCCTGTTTCATCGCACTGGTCCATACCCTGGGGGATGAGGTTTTCCGCAAGGCCCGGAATGACCAGCCCCGGCTCCGCCTTGCTCAGGAAATCCGCAAAATCCGCTTCCTCTTTGTAGGTCTCCGTGGGCACGGTGGGGGTCTGGGTGTACTTCATGGCAGGCTCTTCCGGCTGCTCTGCCGCCTCCGAGGAAGCCACAGACGATGCAGGCACGGAAGAAGCCGGGGATGCCGGAGCACCGCCGCAGGCCGTCAGGAGCAAGGCCCCTGCCAGCAGGGCAGCAGAGAGGGATAACCCTTTTTTGAAACAGGACATCGCTTTCATCCTTTCTGTTTTGTTGTTTTGTTCGTGTTTATTCTGTTTTGTATGATCTTTTCCGGGCTATTCCGCAAGCTCTGCCCGCCGGAACGCCCGGGTATGGGCGGCTTTTCCATCGGCCGTGTAGACCGAGAAATAGACGTACTCGCCGATGGGCGGCAGGTCCAGCTCCGCGTGGGTGATGGGGCTGCCGTCCGGGTTGTAAAAGCTCTTGCCCAGCTTGGGGCTGCCGTGGACGACGATCCGCTGGGCCGGGCTGCAGCCGATCCGCACATGGCTGCCGTCAAACGTCAGCTCGGTGATCTCGGGGCCGGTGGTGGCATAAAAGCGGCCCTCCTCCAGCGCCCGAATGACCGCCGAGTAGGTCAGCTCCTCGGCCAGGATCTGGGTCCAGGAGCCGAACGAATCGCACATCAGGTCCCCGAACGGTGCCTTGTTGTGGTTGTCGTCCGCGCCATGGACATAGAGGAATTTGCCCTTGCGGAGGAACTTATCGTACAGGGCCATGTTGCACTCGTAGCCGCTGATCTTCTCCGAGCCGGTGTTGAACACCTCCAGGCTGAAGCAGCCGTCATAGCTCAGGGTGTCTTCCTCGGCCTCCATGGACCAGCAGGGGTGGTTGTAGGTGACGAGATATCCGCTGGCCCGGGCCGTATCAATAAACCGCTGGATATATTCCCGGCTGTATTTCCGGGGGCCAAGGTCGCCCTTGTGCTCCCGCTGATGCTCGGCCACTTCCAGCGGCATATACTTGCAGAAATTGGGGTCCCAGCCGATGATGGCGGTGTTGTGCGGATCCTTTGCCAGCAGGTTGAGGTGAATTTCCGGCTTGAACAGGTCAAACTCGCAGGTGGGCGAGGGGCGGATATAGGCCTCATAGCCCGTCAGCATGAGGAAATCGTCTGTGGAAAGGGCCGTGTGGTCATAGGGAGCCTCGTGGTCCGTGATGGCCAGGATGGAGTAGCCTTTTTCCTGATAGGCTTGTACCATCTGTTCCGGCGTCAGGGTGCCGTCCGAAAGGTTGGTGTGGGAGTGCAGGTTGGCGCGGTACTGCTTCGCGCCCGGGGCAATGTACGAGAACATGGCATGTGCCTCCTTGATTGCTTTGTGCCAGAACGGCAAAAGGGCAGCCGACGTGGGCTGCCCTTTTCCGGTTGTGTGGAGGAATTTACTTCATTGCGGCCTTGGAGTAGCCCGTCATCATATATTTCTGGAAAATGAGGAACAGGATGACCACGGGGATGATGGCCAGCACGGCGCCCGCCATGATCTCGTGATAGTTGGAAACTGCCTGGCCGGCAAAGGTGTTTTTGAGCTGTGCCAAGCCGACGGTCAGCACGCGGCGGACTTCGTTCTTGGCAATGATCTTGGGCCAGAAGTAAGCGTTCCAGCCGTTGGTAAAGGTGACCAGCGTCACGGTGAAGATGGTGGCCTTGCTCATGGGGACCAGCACATACCAGATGGTACCCAGGCGGCTCAGGCCATCAATGCGGCCTGCGTCGATGTAGCTCTGGTCAATGGACATAAACGTGTTCCGCAGCATGAAGATGTAGTAAGCGGAAACCGCTTCCGGCAAAATCAGGCCCAGGAACGTATCGCACAGGTCCCAGTTGGCACACATGATGTAGATGGGGATGAACGTGACCTGCAGGGGGATCATCAACGCGCCCAGCACCACATAGAACAGGGCGTTGCGGCCCTTGAAGCGGCCCACCGCGAAACCATACGCCGCCAGGACGCCGGTGCCCACCTGCAGCAGCAGGATGCCCGCCGTCATGACGATGGTGTTCCAGTAGTATTTCATGAAGTTGGCTTTCTGGAGCACGTTGAGATAGTTTTCGGGGTGGAACTCATGCGGGAAGAGCGTGGGGATGACCAGCTGCACTTCCTCGGCGGACTTGAACGACGTTGCGATCATCCAGTACAGCGGGAAGAGCATGATCAAGGTAACGATGACAGCCACAACGGTCTGTGCATGGTAGCCCACGGAATATTTTTTGTGCTTGTGCGCCTCGTTGACCTCTTTGATCAGAGCCGCGTTGTCCATAGCTGTATTCTGCGTAGCCATGTCTGCATTCTCCTTTCAAAGCATTACGAGTCGTAAGTGACCGAGCGGTCGGACACTTTCATAGTCAGCACGGTGATGACCAACAGGATGAGGAAGAACATGACGGCTGCGGTGGCCGCGCGATCCATCCGGAAGTCCACCATGGCGTAGCGGTAGATGAGGTAGACGAACACTTCCGTCGAACGGGCGGGGCCGCCGGACGTCAGGATATCCACCGACTGGAAAACTTTCATGGAAGACAGGAACGTGGTGACCAGCAGGAACAGCGTGGTGGGAGACAGCAGGGGCAGCGTGATGCGGAAGAACTTCTGGACGCCGTTTGCGCCATCCAGAGAAGCCGCCTCGTAATACTCCTGCGAAATGCCCATCATGGCCGAGAGGTAGATCATCATGCCGTAGCCGATGACACGCCAGCCGGTCAGCATCAACACCGAGGGCAGCGCCGTGGACTGCTGGTTGAGCCAGTCCACCGCCGGCAGCCCGATGCACTGCAGCAGGTAGTTGAGAACGCCGGAATCGGTGTTCAGGATCCACAGGAAGACCACTGCCGCGGAGGACATGGCCACATACTTGGGCACGAACACAAAGGCACGCATCAGGCCGAACGAGCGGGTCATCCGGTTGAACAGCAGTGCCAGCAACATGCCGCCCACCATGGTGACGAGGATCTCGCCCATCGAGTAGAGGAACGTGACCTTGAGGGAGTTCCACAGGTATTTGGCACCGCTGCCTGCGAACAGCCACTGCCAGTTTTTCAGGCCGACATATTTCCAGGTGTCATTCAGCAGGTTCCAATCGGTAAAACTGATCTGCACCAGCTTCACGATGGGGTAGTAAGTAAACACGCCCAACAGGATCAGAGCAGGCAGAACGAAGAGGAAATCAATAAAATGGGAAAGGGTGCGCTGGGAAAAGAACGGCTTCTTGTCGGCTTTCACGGCCTGTGTGGCAGAAGCTGCGCCCACAGCGGCTTGTTTCATGATCTCACGTCCTTTCAGGAGGTGTCGAATACTTATTTATCAAGCGTGGTCCGCCAGGATCTCGTCGATCTCCGTGACCATATCCTCGGAGTTGGAGTTCACGTCGCCGCCCTGGTTCATGATGACTTCCATGTAGTTCTTCCAGGTAGTGGCCAGCTCGCTCCAGGCGCTGTTCTGGATACGCGGGTTGATGAGGTTCAGGTTATCAAAGATGCACTGGAATGCAGGCTTCTTCTCCAGGAACTGCTTGCCCTCATCGGTCTCCAGCACGGAGTTACGGGTGGGCAGGTAGCCGGTGCCCTCGGCCCACTCCATGTTGACTTCCTTGCCGCAGAGGAACTGCAGGAACTGCCATGCAGCGTTCTTGGTGGCCTGGTCGTTCTTGGAGGGGATGCCCAGCACGCAGCCGCCGACCTCAGAATTCTTATCGCCGGTAGAAGCGGCGGGATACCATGCCATGCCGACCTCGAAGTCCGGGCACTTGCTGACGTAGTTGTTATACAGGGAAGAGGTGTGCATCACGGAGAACGTCTTCTGATCGTAGAAGTTCTGACGCATGGCAGCGGAAGCATCGGTGCCGGTTGCAAAATAGGCATCGCCCGCGTCGCACCAGTCCTTGATCATGCTGGTCACGCCCAGAGCGGTGTCGCTGCCCAGGTCGCAGGTGTTGTCATCGGTGATGATCTGCACGCCCTCATTGAGGTACAGGGTCTCGAAATACCACTGGTCCCAGCCCGGAACCACGGTGCCGTACACACCGGCGGTCTTGTGGACCTCGGCCAGGAACGGGGTAAAGTCCTCGATCTTTTCGGGGATGGTCCAGCCGTTGGCGTCGGCCATGGTCTTGTTGTAGTAGATGACCTGGGTGGAGTGCAGGAACGGCAGAGCCACCTGCTTGCCCTCGAACTGGGAGCTCAGCAGCAGACCAGCGGAGAAGTCATCGGTGTCATAACCGGTGCCCTCGATGTAGGGGTCCAGGTTCTCAAACAGGCCGCTGTCGCCGTAGGAAGCAACGTAGTCGGTGTTGGCGACGGCGATCGCGGGCAGGCCGGTTCCGGCCGCGTGGGCAGCCACCAGAGCCTCGTTGATGTCCTTGTAAGCGCCGATGTACTGGGCCTCGACGGTGATGAGGCTCTGGGTCTCGTTGAACTTCTTGACCACGTCGGCCACCAGATCGTCGTACTGAGACTCCAGCGCGTGCCACCAGGTAATGGTGATGGGTTCGGTGACCTCATACTTGCTGGGGTCCGCAGCCTCGGAAGCGGCCGCGCTGGATGCGGGTGCGGAAGAAGCCGCCGCGCCGGCCTTGCCAGTGGAGCCGCCGCCAGAACATGCGGTCAATGCTGCCGAAGCCGTCAGGATACCAGTAGCGGTCAGAAAGCTGCGACGAGAGATCTTTTTCATAGTTCTTCCTTCTTTCCTTCGTGTTTTGGTTGTTCTTTTTTAAAAGCGCCCGTTCCATAGAGCGCAGGGTCCATGGTAAATTGGCATCCCATTCCCCGCTCTTCCGTTTTCAGGGATAAAAGAAAAGCGAACAATCCAAAACGGCTCGAAGGGCTCTTCAAGTCTCTTTCTGGTTGTCCGCTTGGCGCTCTCATCTCTGCAAGCTAGATACAGGGTTCGTGATGCAATTCTCTGGTTTTGATGATATCATATCATCTTGGATTTTTCAACGGGAAAAACGTATTTTTTACAATTTCTATTTCCCATCTTGACCAATTTCGTCTACTTTGCCTAAATCCAACGCAAATTATAGGCAGATTTTACAATTGGCAGAGCTGCTGGCCCATCTCGCCCAGTGAGGCAAAGATGGCATCCGGCTGCACCTCGGAAGTCGGCACATCTTCCAGATGTGTCTCCCCTGTCAGCACCAGCAGGCCGACGGCTCCGTTTTTCACGCCGGTAGCCACATCTGTATACAGGCGGTCGCCCACAAAGGCCACTTCCGGGGCGGCAAAGCCGGTCTTGTCCAGCACCATCTCCACGGTTTCGGCAAAGGGCTTCCCCAGGTACTTGGGCTGCTTGCCGGTGGAAAGGCTGATGGCGGCACAAAAGCTGCCGCAGTCCGGGATAAAGCCCGTCTCGGTGGGGCAGTTGATATCCAGATGGGTGGCTAAAAACAGCGCCCCCTCCCGGATGAACGTGCAGGCGTTGGAGAGTTTCTCGTAAGTCAGGGTGGTATCAAACCCGATGACCACAATGTCCGGTTTCTCATTGACCAGATGGATGCCCGCCTCCTGAAAGCTCTCCACCAGCGGGGGTGTGCCCACCAGATAGACGGTCTTATCCGGGTAATGGGTCTGCAAATAGCGGATGGTCACATCGCCACTGGTCATGATCTGGTCCCGGGTGATGGGGCAGCCCATCTTTTCCAGCTTTGCCATGTAGTCCCGGGGCGAGCGGGAAGAATTATTGGTAAAAAACAGGTACTGCTTGCCTGCTTTTTCCACAGCTTTCAAAAAATCAGCCGCTCCGGGCAAGATCTGGTTGCCCAGATAAAAGGTGCCGTCCATGTCCAGCACAAACAGCCTGGTGCGCTTGAGAAGTTCCATTTTGTCGGTCATACTTTATACCACCCTTTCGGTAATGCCCGTGCGGGTCACTCGTTGACTTCCAGCACCCACGGCAGTTTCTCCAGCTCGCCGATGATGGTCAGCTGGTCCACATTCTTACCGGGCTTGATCCGCATTTCCACACGGATGATGTCGTTTTTCTTCTGTGTTACCGTCAGGTCCACCAGTTCGCCGCCCAGTGCCTGGATCTGCTGGACGGTCTGGCTCACGGTGCCGTTCCGTCCATCGATGCGCAGGACCAGGAACATCAACCCGCCGCCGATGATGTGCTCGTTGTGGAGCAGGCTCTGGGCCGTGATGAGGATAATGGTACCGGCCACGGCAATGAGATACATCCCCGCGCCCATGGCCATGCCGATGCCGGCGGTGGTCCAGATGCCGGCGGCCGTGGTCAGGCCTGTGATGCTGCGGTTGCGCACAAAGATGATGCCCGCACCGAGGAAGCCGATGCCCGCGACCACGCTGGACGCCACGCGGGAGACATCCGCCTTGAAAAACTCGGTGAGGGTCGAGACATCAAAAAAGCCATATTTGGAGACCAGCATCATCAGGGCCGCGCCCATGCAGACGATGAGGTGGGTGCGCATCCCCGCATCCTTGAGGCGGTTGGTGCGCTCAATGCCGATGGCGAAGCCGCAGACGGAAGCCAGCAGCAGCCGCACCACGCAGACCATCTGGAATTCAAACGAAGACATTTGCTGCACGGTGTTCATCATGGCAGAGCCCTCCTCAACCGTCTGCGAAGTTCATAGCGATCAGCAGACCTGCTGCCCCGCTCCCGCCCCCGGTACACAAAAAAAGAGCAGACCTACAGCTTGAGAGGATAAAGCTTTCCCGTTCTCAAGCCGCTGCTTCTGCTCGTTGCTCTTTCAGGCGGCTGTGCCACATCTTCTTTTCTGTCCGGCGCGCGTTCTGCCGCAGGCCGAAGTCCATGCACAGAGAGTAGCACACGATGTTCATATTTGTCAATACAAAGTTCTCTGAATGCAAAATCTTTGTATGTTTTGTCGAATTCGTTTTCCAAAAACCCAGCACCTTTACCAGTATCATTGTTGAATTTTTCAAAAAAGATTGCTTTTCTTTGGCAAAACCGTCATAATGTTTCTGGAGAAGAGAGAATTTTAGAAACAGGAAAGTGAGGAATCTCAATTTCATGAAACAGGAACTGATGGACGCCATTCAGGAAACGCCCGTCATCGCCGCGGTCAAGGATGATGACGGGCTGCAGAACGCGCTGCAAAACGAAAATATCCGGGTCGTGTTTATCTTGTACGGAGACATCTGCAGCATTGCCTCCATCGTGCAGCGGATCCACGCGGCGGGCAAATTCGCCATCGTCCATGTAGACCTCATTGCGGGCCTTGCCAGCAAAGAGGTGGCCGTGGACTTTATCCGCAGCCAGACCGAGGCCGACGGCATCATCTCCACCCGCCAGTCGTTCATCCGCCGGGCCAAAGAACTCGGGTTAGCTGCCATCCTCCGGGTGTTCCTGCTGGACTCCATCTCGCTGGAAAGCTTGTGGAAGATGCCCGCCAACCTCCCGGACTGTCTGGACATCCTGCCCGGCACCATGCCCAAAATTCTGCGCCGGGTGTGCGCGGACGCCAAAGTGCCGGTGCTCACGGGCGGCCTGATCGCCGACAAAGAGGATGTGATGGCCGCGCTGGATGCCGGTGCCACCGCCATTTCCACCACCAATCAGGCGGTCTGGAACATGTGAGACGCATGTTCTGCAATATGCGCAAAAAGAAAAGCGGCTTTTTGTGGCTTCCTACAAATCGAGTGCAAATCCTCTAAAACGCCTTGCAATTTGGGCCGCAGGAGGGTATGATAGAGCCAACATAAGTTGTTTGTTTCAAAGAGTTATGAGCGAAACGAGCAGGGGCTATGCCTTTGTTTTGGTTCGCTCTTTTTTTGTACAAACAGCACAGCACCCCGGCTCCCGACGGGCCAAGGCGGAACTGACAGGAGGAAAAGAGTAATGTATGATGTTGCTATCATCGGCTGTGGTGTGATCGGCGCCGCTACAGCCTACGCATTGTCGCGCTACGAGAACAAAGTCGTCATTCTGGAGGCAGAAAACGACGTGGCCGACTGCACCACCAAAGCCAACAGCGCCATTCTGCACGCAGGCTACGACCCCGCTCCCGGCACCAAGATGGCACGGCTGAACGTGCGCGGTGTGGAGCTGGCCAAGGAGATCTGCGCAAAGCTGGATGTTCCCTACAAGCAGTGCGGCTCCCTCGTGCTGGCTCTGTCCGAGAGCGAGCTGCCCCACCTGCAGCACCTGTACGAGAACGGCACGGCCAACGGCGTGCCCGATATGAAAATTTTGACCAAGGAAGAAACGCTGGCCATGGAGCCCAACCTCTCCGAGAATGTCTGCGGTGCCCTGTGGGCCCCCAGCGCCGCCATCGTCAGCCCCTGGGAGTACGCCCTGGCCATGACCGAAGTGGCTGTGCGCAACGGCGTGGAGCTGCGCCGCAACTGCCGCGTGGAAGACGCTGAGGCCATGGCCGACGACGGCTACCGCCTGACCACCACCCAGGGCACTGTGGAAGCCCGCTACGTCATCAATGCCGCCGGTATCTGGGCCGAGAAAGTCCACTGCATGGTGGAGCCCGCCAGCTTCCACATCACTCCCACCCGTGGCGAGTACTACCTGCTGGACAAGAGCGAGGGCACCCGTGTGAACCACGTCATCTTCCAGTGCCCCAACGAGCTGGGCAAGGGCGTGCTGGTCTCCCCCACCGTCCACGGCAACCTGATCGTGGGCCCGGATGCAGTGCCCGTCCATGGCGATGACACCTCCTGCACCAGCAAGGGGCTGGAGTTCGTCAAGGCCACGGCCCAGCGCAGCGTGCCCAGCATCAACTTTGGCGAGTCCATCCGCAACTTTGCAGGCGTCCGCGCCAACCTGGACGTGGACGACTTCATCATTGGCGAGGAGCCCGAGGCACCCGGCTGGATCGACCTGGCCGGCATGAAGTCCCCCGGCCTGTCCGCCGCCCCCGCCGTGGCCGAGGAAGCTGTGGGCATCCTGAAAGGACACGGCGCTCTGGGTGCCGAAAAAGCCGATTACAAGGATGGCCGCCGCCACATCCGCTTCAAGGAGCTGTCCGCTGAGGAAAAGGCCGAGCTCGTGAAGGAGCAGCCCGCTTACGGCCGGGTCATCTGCCGCTGCGAGACCATCACCGAGGGCGAGATCCTGGCAGCCCTTCACAGCGAAGTGCCCGCCACCACCATCGACGGCGTCAAGCGCCGGGCCGGTGCCGGCATGGGCCGCTGCCAGGGCGGTTTCTGCGGCCCCCGTGTGCTGGAGCTCATCAGCAAGGAACTGGGCATGGACCCGCTGGACATCCTGCAGGACAAGAACGGCTCCAATGTGCTTGTTAGCGAAACGAAAGTAGGAGGAAAGAGCAATGGTTGATCTGGTCATTATCGGCGGCGGCCCCGCGGGCCTTGCTGCTGCCTGCAAGGCATGGGAAAGCGGCCTGCGTGATATTCTGATTCTTGAGCGCGACAAGGAGCTGGGCGGTATCCTGAACCAGTGCATCCACAACGGTTTTGGTCTGCACCGCTTTGGCGAGCAGCTCACCGGCCCCGAGTATGCCGGACGCTTTATTGATATGCTGAAGAACACCGGCGTCAAGGTCCAGCTGGATACCATGGTGCTGGAAGTGACCCCGGATAAGAAAGTGCACTGCGTCTCCAAGACCGAGGGCTACCAGATCATTGAGGCCAAGAGCATCGTTCTGGGCATGGGCTGCCGTGAGCGCACCCGCGGTGCCATCGGCACGCCGGGCACCCGCCCCGCCGGTGTGTACACCGCAGGCGCCGCCCAGCGCTATGTCAACATGGAAGGCTACATGGTGGGCAAGCGTGTCCTGATCCTGGGCAGCGGCGACATCGGCCTGATCATGGCCCGCCGCATGACGCTGGAGGGTGCGAAAGTCCTGGCCTGCGTGGAGGTCATGCCCTATTCCGGCGGCCTGACCCGCAACATCGTCCAGTGCCTGAACGATTTCAACATCCCGCTGTACCTGTCCCACACCATCGTGGATATCCAGGGCAAGGAGCGGGTGGAAAAAGCCATCGTGGCCGAGATCGGCCCCGACCGCAAGCCCATTCCCGGCACCGAGATGGAGTTTGATGTGGATACCATCCTGCTCAGCGTCGGCCTGATTCCCGAGAACGAGCTGACCAAGCAGGCCGGCATCGAGATGGACCCCCGTACCAAGGGTGCTGTGGTCTACGAGAACATGGAGACCAGCATCCCCGGCGTGTTTGCCTGCGGCAACGTTGTCCAGGTGCATGACCTGGTGGACTTCGTCTCCGGCGAGAGCGAGCTGGCCGGTGTGGCCGCTGCCAAGTATGTGCAGAACGGCCCCGTGCAGGAGGGCCGCGTACTGGCCGTCAAGCCCGGCAAAGACCTGGGCTACACCCTGCCCCAGCGCATCCGCGTGGAGGGTGTGGAGAAGAGCACCAATGTCTCGTTCCGTGTCCGCCGCATCTGCGGCAAGAGCACCATCCTCGTCAAGAGCGGCGATCAGGTCATCGCCAAGTTCAAGCGGGAACGCCTGGCCCCCGGCGAGATGGAACACATCGCCCTGCCCAGAGTCCTGCTGGACAAGGCTCCGGTGGACGAGCTGACCATTGAGATCGAGGAGGCATGAGCGATATGAAAGAAGTAATTTGCACCTGCTGCCCCAAGGGCTGCCACCTGCAGGTGGATGAAGCAAACGATTATAAAGTGACCGGCAATGGCTGCCCCAACGGCATTGCCTACGGCAAAGAGGAGCTGACCCACCCCACCCGCATCATCACCAGCACGGTCCGGGCCGAGGGCGGCCTGCACCCCCGCTGCCCGGTAAAGACCTCCAAGCCTGTGCCCAAGGGCCAGATGGCCGAGGTGGTGGCCGCGCTGGACAGCATTGTCCTCCACACCCCCATCCATGTAGGCCAGGTGGTCGTGGAGAACGTCTGCGGCACCGGTGCTGACATCGTGACCTGCCGCAACATGGATTAACAAGCTTCCTGTCACCTCCGACCCCCTTATACAACAGAAAAGGACCGGCTCGCAAGAGCTGGTCCTTTTCTGTTGCTGTAGACAGAGAACGATGAGAAATCGGAAATTGCAAATAACCAGAAGCTTACAGCCCGAAACTGTACCGCAGGAACTGCACGATCTGCTCCGGGTGGGGTGCCCCCGCCGGGACAAAGAAATAATAGGTGTGCTGGACATTGGGGTCTGCATCGGCCCCGGTGCCCGCCACAAAGCGGCTCTGGGTCATATCCAGCGCAATGGCAGTCGTTTTACCGTCCGCGTCCGTGTTGAAAGAAAGCTGATCCGCGAGGGCTTCCCGCAGGTCCGCCGGGAGAAGCGCTTCGAGGTCTTCCATGGGGAACGTGTCTTTGTAATACTCCAGCACCTCGTCGCTGGTCACCACAAAATCCAGCTCGTGCATCATCATGTAGGCGGTCAGCTTGCCGTTGCTGGCGGCGGTGTACTCGCTGGCCTCGCCCCCCAGATCAATATAGAGGGCGTCGTCAAACACGACGCGCTGCTGGCGGGTGAGGGTCTGGGTGGCGGCGTAGTCTTTCTCGATGCGTTCCGCCGGGAAGAGGTTGTACTCGTCGTTGGTGAAAAAGCCCTGCAATAAAATTTCTTTGTGGCTCTGGATGACGGCGTCCCCGATGTAGAACCCCACAAGGAGGAGCAGTGCCAGCCCGATGAACCAGAAGCGGTAATAGTGCAGGATGTACCCGGCCCGCTGCTTTGCGGTCATGGGGCGGAGCTTGGCGGCCTCCGTCTCTTTCCAGCGGGCAAAATGTTGCTTGATGCTCATAAGTACCCGGCCTCCGCTCACAGCATTTTATTTTTCTGGAGCTTCCGCCGCTGGCGGCGCTCCTCCTGCTTCTGCTTCCAGGCGGCTTCTTCCTCGGCCAGCTCTCCGGTGTACTTTTTGAACACCATGTCCACAAAGTAGGAGGAGGCAAAGATGGCCAGCCCCACCCAGACGAAGAAAACACCGCTGAGGTAGAAGCACCCCACGCCCGCCAGCGCCCAAACCAGCGCCAGCGTCAGGGTAACGGGCAGGTTGCCCACGGCCATGACGAAGCTGTTGGTCAGCAGCTTCTTGAGCGGGAACTCAAACACGGCCAGCAGCGGCCAGATGTAAAACGTGCAGCCCAAGAAAAGAAACGCCAGGCAGAGCACCAGTGCTCCTACCAGAATGGCCGGGAGCCCGCCCAGAAAGAGGAACAGGTTCCACACGCCCACGAGGTCGGCCGCGAAAAACGCGAGGCCCGCCACCTCCAGCAGCCAGAGCAGGGTGGCTTTTTTGAAATTGTGCCGGAACGCCTTAAAGTACCCTGAGAGGATGCCTCCCTCGGTGTCCCGTACCTGATGCATGGTATAGGAATAGAACGCCGTAGTCGCGGCCCCCATGGTGACAAGCGGCAGGCTGGTGCCCACCCACAAAAAGCTCATACAGGTGACATCCGCGATCTTTCCGATAAAATTCCAGAATTTATTTTCCGGGTCAAACAAACGGCTCATGCAGCGTTCCTTCCAAATTTCAGTAGATTTGGCTTATTCAGCCTTGTTGGTGCCCTCCAGGATGTTGGTGGTGATGTAATCCACCCCCATGGCCACCAGGGCGTCACCGTCCACGGCTTCGTTGACGGTCCAGACATTGTACTCCTGACCCAGGGCGTGCACTTTCCGCACGTTGTCCGGGGTGGCGGACTTGTAGTAGATATCAATGCCCAGGTTGTACTTTTCCAGGGTATCCAGCAGTTTGTCGTCCCACTCTTTGATGAGGTACTGGGCCGGCTGGGTGGGATAGCGGCGGCGCAGGGAGATCAGGTTCTTGAGGGCAAACGAGATGAAGATGACGTGGTCGAGATACCCTGCCTTCTCGATCATGGAGACGATCTTATACACGTCGCTGGCCTTGAACTCGTTCTTGAGCTCCAGCACACAATGCTTGCCATACTTCTTGCAGATCTCAATATACTCCATCAGGGTGGGAATCGTCAAGTCGATGCGGCCGCGCTTGCCGTCGATGTCCACCAGCTGCAGCTTCCGCAGGGTCTCAAAGGTAGACTCCTCAATGACCAGATGGTCGAGGCCGACGCGGGCAGTGTTGTCGTCATGGAAGATGACGAACTGGCCATCGACCGTGCGGTGGACATCCGTTTCCACGGCAAAGTAAGTGGCGCGGTTGCAGGCCGCCACAAAAGCGGAGCAGGTGTTCTCTTTCTCAATGCCGCTCAGGCCGCGGTGCGCTACCATTTTGACTGCCTTGTTCTCAATTTTGATCGTATCCATCGTGAACTCTTCCTTTCGTGTCCGTTCAAAATGTCTTTCTATTTCAGGCTCCGGCCCTTTGGCCGGAGTGCATCAGTGTTTGGCCCAGTCCTGGCTGCGGCCCACGGCCTTGTGCCAGCCCTCCAGCAGCTCTTCGCGCTGAGCGGCATCCATTTTGGGCTCAAAGAGCTGGTTGCAGCTCCACAGGTGGGTGATCTCCTCCCGGCTCTTCCACACACCAGTGGCAAGGCCGGCCAGGTAAGCCGCGCCCAGAGCCGTGGTCTCCCGGATGGCCGGGCGCTGTACGGCTTTATCCAGAATATCGGCCTGGAACTGCATCAGGAACTGGTCCCGGCTGGCGCCGCCGTCCACCTTGAGGGTCTTGATCTTGATGCCGGTGTCCTTTTCCATGGCACCCATCAGGTCCGCGCTCTGGTAGGCGATGGATTCCTCTGCCGCCCGGATGATGTGGTTCTGGGTGGTGCCGCGGGTGATGCCCAGAATGGCACCCCGGGCGTACATATCCCAGTAGGGCGCGCCCAGGCCCGTGAACGCCGGCACAATGTACACGCCGCCGTTGTCCGGCACTTTCTGGGCGTAATACTCGGAGTCGCAGCTGTCCTGGATCATGTGCATCCCGTCCCGGATCCACTGGATGACGGCACCGCCCACGAAGACAGAACCCTCCAGCGCATACTCCACCTCGCCGTTCAGGCTAATGGCAACGGTGGTGACAAGGCCGTTCTTGCTCTGGTAGATCTCCTTACCGGTGTTCATCAGCAGGAAGCAGCCGGTGCCGTAGGTATTCTTGGCGTCGCCGGGGGCAAAGCAGCCCTGACCAAACAAGGCGGCCTGCTGGTCACCGGCTATGCCGGCCACCGGAACATCCACACCCTGGATGTTGGTGTAGCCGTAGATCTCGCTGGAATCCCGCACCTCGGGCAGGATGCTGCGAGGGATGTCCAGTGCCTGAAGCAGCTTTTCGTCCCAGTCCAGCGTGCGGATGTTGTAGAGCATGGTGCGGCTGGCGTTGGTGCGGTCGGTCACATGGACCTTGCCGCCCGTCAGCTTCCAGACCAGCCAGGTGTCCACGGTACCGAACAGCAGCTCCCCTGCTTCCGCCTTTTCCCGTGCCCCGGGAACGTGATCCAAAATCCACTTGATCTTGGTGGCGGAGAAGTAGGCGTCCGGCACCAGGCCGGTGTTCTCCCGGATGTATTCGTCCATCCCGGGGGTCTTGAGCAGCTCGTCCACGATGGGGGCCGTGCGGCGGCACTGCCAGACGATGGCGTTGTACACCGGGCGGCCGGTGGCACGCTCCCACAGGATGGTGGTCTCGCGCTGGTTGGTGATGCCGATGCCCGCAATGTCGCGGGGGTCCACGCCGCTCTGGGCGATCACCTCGTTCATCACGCCGTACTGGCTGGACCAGATCTCCATGGGGTTATGCTCCACCCAGCCCTGATGGGGGTAGATCTGCTCAAATTCCCGCTGCTGCACACAGAGGATGTTCTGCTCGTTGTCAAAGAGGATGGCACGGCTGCTGGTCGTGCCCTGATCCAGCGAGAGAATGTACTTGGTCTGGCTCATATGAACTCTCCTTTTTCTGGTACGATCACGGACAAAAAAAGAGCGTGACAAAACAAAGCTTCCGTTGCTCTGTCTGCCACTCTCCTACTCTGAACAAACATCTATTCGCTTGGGTTTATTGTACTCCCACGGCAGAAGAATTACAAGCGCCTCCCACATTTTTGGTTGCTGTGCACAAAGGAGCGCGCTGCCTCTTGAACACTCTGCCCGAAACCGGAACACAAAACGCCCCCGCGCCGAGCCGGAATCTTCCGGTGCTCTGCACAGGGGCGCGGTTCTTTATTGGATGCAGGTGCTGCAGGGGGTATAGCCCGCGGCCACGGCCTCGTCGTAGCTGGAGAACAGGATCTGATTTTTCTCCGCCGGGAGGTTGGGGCAGGTGGGCAGGTGGAACTTTTTGCTGTTCACATTGCCGATGTAGGCCTGCTGCGCCGTACTGGACGCTGCAGGAGCAGTGGGGTTCAGCTCGGCGTCCGTGGCGTAGTGCTCGGTGCCGACGGTGTAGTTCTGCCCGTCCGAGCCGATGGTGATGGTCCCCAGCAGGTCGGTGCGGTAGACATCCACGCCTGCATCCCGCAGGATGCTCAAAGTCTCCTCATGGGGGTGGCCATACTTGTTGTTCACCCCGCAGGAGATGATTCCCATTTTCGGCAGGACCGCGTTCAGGAAGACATAGCTGGTGGAGGTGGAAGAACCGTGGTGGCCCACCTGCAGCACATCCACCTTGAGGTTGGCCCCGCTGTTGACGAGGTCCCGTTCGGCGTCGGCTTCCATATCACCCGTGAGCAGAAAGCTGGTGGCACCGTAATCAATGCGGAGGACAAGGGAGGTATCGTTGGTGTCACTGTACTGCGCCACCGGGCCCAGCTGGGTGATGGTTGCCCCGCCCAGCTGCCAGGTGGTGCCCACAGCGGGCACCTCTACCTGTAAGCCCTGCTGCTGGGTGTACTTGACGAAATCCTGAAAACACTTGGTGCTGGCCTCCGTCACCGGGGCATAGACATGGTTGGCCGGGAAGTAAGCCAGTGCCGCGGCCAGACCGCCCACATGGTCCTCGTGGGCGTGGGAGCAGAAGACGTATTCCAGCCCCTCCACGCCCTGATTCTGTAAGTAGGAGACCACGAGGCTGCCGTCGTCCACATTGCCGCCGTCGTAGAGCATGAACTGCCCGTCGCACTCGATCAGCACGCTGAGGGCCTGCCCCACGTCGATGAAGTGCATCTCAAACGGGGCATTGACGGAGTCCACGGTGGAGGCCGACGCCGCCGGGTTGGGGATGACGTCGGCGCTGCCACCCGGGACAACGCCCGAGACATCACAGGCGGCCAGACCCAGAGCCAGCGCCGCCGCAACGGCCAGCGCGGCCAGACGGCGGAACAGCCCCGGCTTTTGGGCGGGGGTCACTTTTTCTTTTTGGAAGTTTTCCACGTTGCATTCTCTTTCTGTTGATTGTTTTTCGGTTTATGGGTGCCGTTGGGGGCAAAGCGGGCTCCCGGGCTGGGCTGGCGGCCGCCTGCCGCGCGGCTGACCGGTGCCGCATGGCCTCCGCGGCGATTGCCCGGCTGGGTCTTTCCGCTGTGGGGCCGGACGCTGTAGGTGCCGTCCTGATGGATGGTCACATCCGCCGCCTCCGCCCGGCGTGCCGAGCGCTGGACGGCGCGGCGGCCCTCGGCGGGCACCAGCAGGGGGATCAGGTCTTCCCGGTGGGTCATCCGCAGGGCCTTGACCACTTTCTCGGCGTTGCGGGGCTCATAGTACTGGAGCAGAGCACGCTGCAAGGCCTTGCCCTCGGCAGTCTTTTCCACAAAAACAGGCTTGAGGGTATAGGGGTCCAGCCCGGTGTAGAACATGCAGGTGCTCACGGTGCCGGGGGTGGGGTAAAAATCCTGCACCTGCTCCGGGCGCATGTGGTTCTTGTAAAGATACTCGGCCAGATAGACGGCATCTTTCAGGGTGCTGCCCGGGTGGCTGGACATGAGGTAGGGCACCAGATACTGTTTTTTGCCCGCCTTCTTGCTCAGCTCGTAGAACTTATCCTTGAACTTGTTGAAGGTCTCGATGGGCGGCTTACCCATGTAGGCAAGGGTATTGGGGGCGCAGTGCTCCGGGGCGACCTTCAACTGGCCGGACACATGGTACTCCA
>ERZ1673743.729-NODE-729-length-44786-cov-10.105922_pt1 | contig 44786 bp, 55 predicted proteins | sample MGYA00580197_ERZ1673743 | MGnify/ENA primary metagenome ERZ1673743 (study PRJEB41218, sample SAMN15661795) | gut metagenome | host: Homo sapiens | place: Canada: London | collected 2015-08-20/2019-03-30 | study: EMG produced TPA metagenomics assembly of...
TACACCAGCAAATGCAACAAACAAAACAATAACATGGAAATCAAATACTACGACAGTTGCAACAGTAAGTGATGGAAAAGTAACAGGAGTAAAAGAGGGAACAGCAACAATAACAGCAACTTCGGCTAATGGAAAAACAGCAACATGTAATGTAACAATAGCAGAAGTAGGAATGACGATAGCAGAAGCAAAAGCAGCAGTACAAAGAGATGGATTACAAGCACATATAGGAGACTTGGTAGAATATAACCCAACAGCAGGAGGAAAATGGAGAATATTCTATTATGATGAAGCAGGAGAATTTGGAACAGCAGGAAAGTTATATTTAAAGAGGGATTTTGTAAGCAATGATACTACTTTAAGCATTTATACAAGTTATACTCCCTCAACTCAGGGACTAGAAATAATGAAAGCAATGAATCCAAAGTGGAGAGATAGTGCATATTCAGATATAGATTTAGAAAATGAACATTGTGTAGCATGGCTATGCGACCCAACAAAGTGGACAAACTATAAAACAACAGAAGCAGATTATGCAATAGGAAGTCCAAGTGTAGAGATGTATATGAAAGCATATAATGTATGGAAAGATAATAATAAAAATTCAACAACATTAATATGCAAAATAGGAAATGCAAACGGATATTCAGTAGGAGCACAAAATAGTTATACATGGAATGGTTCTAATGAATATTATACAGGAAATAATTCAATAGAAGCAGGACCAAATAACATATTTATGACAGCAGGAGAAAACTATTGGTGGTTGGCTTCGCCCTCTTCTAGCGGCTATGGCGGCGTACTTTATGTGCGCGGCAACAACGCGTTAGTGAGCAACAACTACTATAGCAGCTCGATTGGGGTCTGCCCTGTAGTTTCTCTATAATCTAGCATACATTATGTAAATATAAAATTACAAATAATTACATATATTTTAATTTAACTTATTGCTTTAAATTTTTAGATGTGCTATAATCAACGTGGCTTAAGAAAAAGCTTAAATGAATTTAATTATTTTTATAGACTATTTCCTTCTTATATCAACTATATAAAGAGACAATGTGTCAAAAAATATTAAAGTCAAAAATTATAAGGAGGTACTCTATAATGGAAGATAAAACATTAGTATGCAAAGATTGCGGAGCAGAATTTGTTTTCACAGCTGGAGAACAAGCATTTTATGCTGAAAAAGGTTTCACAAACGAACCACAAAGATGTCCAGAATGCAGAAAAGCAAGAAAAGCACAAAGAAGAAATAATGGATAAATATAAAAGACGGTCTATGTTAGATCGTCTTTTATATTGTATAGAAAAATCAAATATTTTTCTATACAACAAGGTTAAGTTACCTTGGTCTACACCTATTGCAAAGTAATTCGTAAAATTGTAAAATTTTAGATTATATGATAATATATTGTCAATAGTAAAAAATCCACAAGGAGGTATTTCAATATATGGATAGTAATAAATTAGATACAATTACAAACTTATTTGAAGGTAAAGAAATAAGAAGTGTTTGGAACTCTGAAAAAGAAGAATATTATTTTAGTGTAGTTGATGTCGTAAGTGCTTTGACTGACAGCAAAGAACCTAGAAAATATTGGTCTGTTTTAAAAAATAGACTAAAAAAAGAAGGAAGTGAACTGACTACAAAATGTAGTCAGTTGAAAATGCTAGCACCTGATGGAAAAATGAGATTAAGAGATACATTAGATACAAAGGGCATATTAAGACTGATTGAATCTATACCAAGTCCAAATGCCGAACCATTTAAAATTTGGCTTGCTCAAATGGGAAAAGAAAGAATTGATGAAATATTTGACCCAGAGATTGCTGTTAATAGAGCTGTTAGTTATTATAGAGCAAAAGGATATGATGATAAATGGATTAAAAGTAGATTGACAGGTATAGTTGATAGATTTAAACTTACTGATGTATGGAAAGAAAGTGGAATAACAAAAAATTATGAATATGGAATACTTACAAATGAAATTTATCAAGAATGGTCTGGAATGAAAGCTTCACAATATAAAGAATATAAAGGAATAAGAAAAGAATCATTAAGAGACAATATGACCGATATAGAAGTTGCGTTAACAAATTTAGGAGAAATTGCAACAAGAGAGCTTGTAAAAAAGCATAAACCTTATGGATTAAAAGCAAATCAAAAGATTGCTAAAATGGGAGGTCATACTGCTAAGGTTGCACGAGAAGATATTGAAAAAAGTCTAGGAGAATCAGTTGTCACGAGTAAAAATGCATTGGATTATAAATATCTAGATGATAAAAAATTAATTGATGATAAAAAATCTAGAAAGAAAAAATAATTTTATAAATTATAAGAGGTAAATAAAAATAAGGAAGAATCTAATAAGAACAATGTATCTCTTATTTAAACGCTTCCTATGTTAGATCGTCTTTTCTTTTATATTATAATTTTAGATCAACAATAGTTACACCCATTTCTCCTTCTCCAAATGTACCAAGTCTAAAACTTTTTACATGTGGGTTTGATTTTAGAAATGTATGTATACCTTGTCTTAATTTTCCTGTACCTTTTCCATGAACAATTCTTATTGGAGAAAGTTTTGCAATAGCACAATCATCAATGTATTTGTCAATTAAAAAGGTTGCTTCATCCACATTTAATCCAATAACATTAATTTCGGTTGAAACATTTTGAGATTTATACTTGCTATTTTTGCTAAAACTTACTTTAGAAAATTCAGAAGAATGAGGTTTTGAATTTTTCATTTGTTCCTTTGAATTTAAAGATTTTAATACTTCTAAATTAAGTCCAGAATTTGTAGAAAAATTTGTTTCTTTTAACATATTATTAAGGTTATTTCTAAGTTGATTTGCTCTTTTTAAATTAGATGAGTCTTTAGACATTTCGTTTATTTCTTGGATAATACTAGATACCTCGTCTTTTGCTGATAGTATAATTTCCTTTGCTTCTTTTTTTGCTTTTTCAATTATTTCTTGTTCTTTATGTTTTGAAGCGGATAATTTGTTTTCTAACTCATTTTTTAAAGTACTAATTTGCATACTATTTTCTTCTATTAATTTTTTTTCTTTTTCAATAGCAATTTTATCATCATAAATATTTTTCATTAATTCTTCAATACTAATATCTTGCTCATTTATAATTGAACTTGCATAATTTAAAATTTCTTCATTAATACCTAACTTTTTACTTATTGCAAAAGCATTACTTTTACCAGGTATTCCAATTAATAATTTATATGTTGGCTTTAAATTTTCAACATCAAATTCACAACTTGCATTTTCAAAACCTTCAGTTACCATACAGAAATTTTTAAGTTCTTGATAATGAGTGGTAGATATGGTTGTAGCTTTTCTATCATGAAGATATTTTAAAATACTAATTGCAAGGCTTGCTCCTTCGATAGGGTCTGTTCCAGAGCCTAATTCATCTAATAATATTAAACTAGATGGTGTGAAGTTTTTTAGTATATCTACAATAGTTGAAATATGAGCTGAAAATGTACTTAAAGATTCTTGAATACTTTGTTTATCGCCAATATCTACAAAAATATTATCAAATATATAAATACTGCTATTTTCATTGCAAGGTATGAGTAATCCAGAATAAGCCATAAGCAAAATAAGTCCAACTGTTTTTAATGTTACTGTTTTTCCACCTGTATTTGGACCTGTTATAATTAGTGAAGAGTATTCATTTCCAATTGAAATATCGATTGGTACAACTATGTTTTTATCAATTAGTGGATGTCTTGCTCTTTTTAAATCTATGAATTTTGAGTTATTTATTGTAGGTATAGTACCATTTGTATCTAAAGAATAACTAGCTTTTGCAAATATTAAGTCTAAAGTGCCAATTATATCGACATTCTGTTTTAACTGATTAGAGTATTCATAAAATAAACCAGATAATATTTGTAAAATCTTTTCAATTTCAATTTCTTCCTCAATTTTTAAGTTTGTAATTTGATTGTTTAATTCGAAAATGCTTATAGGCTCCATAAAAACAGAAGAACCACTACTTGATATGTCATGAACGAATCCTTTAACATTATTTTTATATTCTTCTTTAATAGGGATTACAAAACGACTATTGCGAATTGTGATTATTGGTTCCATTATAAATTTTGAATAAGTTGTTGAATGTATAAAATTATTTAATTTTTCACGAATATTTTGCTCTATTTTTTTTATTTCTTTTCGTATACTTTCTAATTTTGCAGAGGCAGAGTCTGAAATTGTATTTTCATCTAATATTACTGAAAAAATTCTGTCTTCAATACCTTTATTTATATATAAATCTGAAAAATAATTTGCAAGAATTGGAAAGCTTAAAAAGTTTTCATCATCATCACAAAAATATTCTTTTAGTTCTCTTGAAATTTGAAGCACTTTTGTAAGTTCTAATAATCCTTTTAATGGAAGTATAGCAGAACTATCTAACATTTTTAGACATACACTAATATCAGGAATTTCACAAATAGGAGGAGATGATTTTTTTACCTTTATGCGAACAGCTTCGTCAGTTTGTTTTAATAAATATTTGGCAGTTTCTTTGTTAAAAGAAGGAAGAAGGCAAGATGCTTTTTCCTTTCCAACATATGTTTTACAATATTTTTCTATAATATCTATTAAACTATCATATTCTAATAATTCTAAAAATTTTGTATTCATAATTATTTCACTCCTAAAATAAGATAGAATTAGTATAACACATAATTGAATATTTGAACAGAAAAAAACATTTATAAAAACCTTGATTTATTACTTAACAAATGATAAAATATTCTAGTAAAAATATATAATTATATATTTTTAAGGACAATTTTATGAATGGTGATTTAAAATGCCAATAATGACTAAAACGGGCTTACCCGTAAACAATATTTTAAAAGAGGAAAAAATACAAATTTTAGAAGAATTATCAGAAAATGATACAAATTTAATTCAAATAGCAATATTAAACTTAATGCCTTTAAAAGAAGACACAGAATTACAATTACTTAGAAAATTATCTACATCAAAGAAAAATATAAAAATTACATTTTTTAATGTAGTTTCATATATTGGAAAAAATACAAACCCAGAACATATGAAAAAGTTTTATTCAACATTTGAAGAAATTAAAAACAAAAAATTTGACGGATTAATTATAACAGGAGCACCAGTAGAACAGCTAAATTTTGAAGATGTAATTTATTGGAGAGAACTTACAAGAATTATTGATTGGTCAAAGGAAAATGTTAAATCTACATTATATATATGTTGGGGTGCACAAGCAGGATTGTATTATAACTATAAAATACCAAAAAAGTTAATAGATGCAAAAATGTTTGGAGTATTTAAACATAAAATTATAGATGATAAATCTAAAATACTTCAAGATTTTGTAGATGGCTTCAATGCACCACATTCAAGACATACAACTGTTGAAAAAGATGAAATACTTAAACATCCAGAACTTACAATTTCAGCAGAATCTGATGAGGCTGGAGTATTTATTGTAGAAAACAAGCAAAGAAAAGAAATATATGTTACTGGTCACTTAGAATATGCGATAGATACATTAGACAAAGAATATAAAAGAGATTTATCTAAGGGATTAGAAATACAAATGCCTAAAAATTATTATCCAGAAAACAATATAAACAATACACCAATATTTAGTTGGAAAGAAAATGGAGATAAGTTATATACAAATTGGGTAAATAATTATTTAGCATAAAAATATTAATAAAACCGAAAATTCTATTGCTATTTTATATATTGTATTATAGAATGAAGAAAAGTTGTACTAAGATAGGGAGGTTTACTTATATGAAGAAAGTAATTGCACTATTTATGCTTATTATGTGCATGTTTGGATGTATGGCAATATATGCAAGTAATGCTGTGCCAGCATCAAATACACAAGCAGATTTAACTGATAACGCAACAGTAAATTTAGTAAAATTAAAAGATAATCAATTAAAAACACTTCAGGATTATCAAGCAGCCTATGGTAATGATACTTACGGATTTGCTGCGTATGCATTAAATATTATAAGAATTTATAGTATTCCTTTTGGATTTGTAGGAATTGCAATTAGTGGTATCTACAGATATGTTATAGGAATAAGAAAGTTAGATGTAAGAGATAAAGGCTTTGGCGCAATGATTGGTATTATAACAGTTATGGTAATATGTCAAGTTCTACCATTAGTGTTTGCCATAGTAGTAAAAGGCTGGAGGGGTTAACAAATGAAAATTTTATTTGCAGTTAATAATGAAAAGATTTCTGAAACAATTATAAAAAAATTCCAACAAGAATATAAAGAAATTATTTCAGGTAAAAATGTTTATTATTTTAATGCAATTGCAAAAGAATTACAAAAGGATAAAAGTTATGACAGAATAATAATTAGTGAAGATTTAGAGCCATTTGCAAACAACAACTTTGAAGTTATTGATAAATTTATATTTGAAAAGTTAGATAATATAAGTGATGAAGCAACTTCAAATGATGGACAAGATATTCCAATTATTTTAATTTGTGCAGACAGAAGAACAAAGTCTGAACCATTTTTAGTAAAAATATTTGGAATAGGTGTTTATAGTGCATTACTTGGATCTGATAGAAGTATTGACAAAGTTTGTGAATTAATTAATAAACCAAGAACGAAAAAAGAAGCAAAAGTATATTATAGAGTTGATTCTGATGAGGTTGATTATAAAGTTGAATCAGAAGGTGATGTTAGCGAAGTTGAACTTAATAATATATTAAATCACTACAAAAGCCTTGGAAAAAATGAAGAAAAATATGTAGAGAGTTTTGACAATATTGCTGCACAATATACAGATGCTCAATTAAGAGTAATTTGTAAGTTCTTACCTTTAAATGTAAAGGCAGTATTAGAAGGAAATTCTCAAAAATATCAAGAATTAATTACTTTTGGAACAGTAACTCCAAGTTCATCTGTTAGAGGAAAAGGAAAAAAACAACAAGAACCAAAATATGTACCAAATAGTGACTATGTAAATAGTAAAAACAATAATCAAGAAGATGGAAAAAAAGATATTATAGAAAGAGATATTGGAAAATCAAATTTAACGAAACCTGTTATAATTCCAGGTGGAATGAATGTTAAAAAGGTAAATAAACAAGAAAATATTATACCAGAAGCACAAAATACAATATCTCAAATGCCAAATAATACATCTAATACCTTACAAGCAAATGGTATTGACAGCATGTTTGAAGATTTTAATGATGTTCAGCCAAAAAGTGAACCAGTTACTACAGTTCCAGAGGGAGAACAAAATATTTCAAATTCTGTTATGGAAAATGAAACTATAGTTGTAGAAGAGCCAAAAAAGAGAAGAGGAAGACCAAAAAAAGTTCAAACAGTTGAAGAACAGGAAACTGCAAGTAATGTAGAAGAAGCTCCAAAGAAAAAAAGAGGAAGACCAAAGAAGGTACAACCTGAACCAGAACAAGAAACAAATAATGTTTTACCAGGAATTCAGAAAGAAGAAACAGTTAATTTATTTGATTTAGGAAATGATGATGATTCAAATCAAAATGTAAATACAAATACTTCTTCAGGAATGATTTTACCAGGATTTGATGATGAGGACGAAGAAGAGGAAGAGGTTGTTAAACCAATTGTTGAAAAAGGAGAACAAGTAGTACCAAATCCAGTAAATGAAATGCAGTATACAAGACCTGAATCTGCTAATCAAAATAATTATATGCCAAATTATAATACTAGAGAAATAGAAAATACAAATATGCAGTATTATGATGTGAATTTAGATAGTTTACTTAGTGGTAACAAGAAAGTTGTTGCATTTGTAGGAACTTCAAAAAATGGTACATCATTCTTGGTAAATAATTTAGCAGATGTTTTGTCTAAAAAAGGAATTAATGTTGCAGTATTAGACTTAACACAAAATAAAAATGCATATTATATTTATACAAAAAATGAAGAAGAACTAAGAAGAAAAGCATATTCATCTATCCAAAATCTTGCAAGAGGGGCTGTTGATGGAATACAGGTAAATAAAAATTTAACAGTATTTACAACATTACCAGGTGAAGATGAAGGAATTAATGAATATGGAAACATATTAAAAACACTTGTACAAAATTACTCAGTTGTTTTAATGGATTGCGATTTTGAAACAAATTATGGATATTTTAAAAACGCACAAGAAATTTATTTGGTTCAAAGTTTTGATATATTAACAATTCAACCATTAACAGCATTTTTAAGAAATCTAAAAAGTAAAAATATTTTAGATCCTCAAAAATTAAGAGTAGTGTTAAATAAGGTGCTAAGAGTTAGAAGTGTAACAGAAAGAACAATTATAGGTGGAATGGCTTATTATAATGATCCAGCAATGTCTTTTATGACAGAACTATTTGATAAAGATAATGTTAAATATTGTTCAATACCATTTGAAGAACAAACTTATTCTAGATACTTAGAAGGTTTAGTAAATTGCGAGATTAGTATAAATGGTTATTCTAAGAACTTCTTAGCAAGTCTAGATAAATTGTCAAATATGGTATATCCACTATTATCAAATAGTGCAAATAGTGGAAAGTTAAACTCATATAATTCAAATGGATTTTCAAGTAATATGAATAATACATTAAATAAAATGAAAAATAATTATTAAAATACAAAGAAATAGAGGTGATATCTTTTGATTATAGCAGTAATTCTAATTTTAGTAGCTATTGTAGTAGCATTGATGATATATAATATATCAATTCATAAAAAAATTGAAAATTTAAATAGTTTAAATCAAAAAGTAACAAGCTTAAATGTTGTACAGGATTTTATGAATACAATTAGTGAATGTACTACAGTTAAAGAAAAATTTGATAAAATTAATGACATTTTAATTGAAAGATATCAAATAAAATATTCTACAATTGTTGTTTATGATGGAGCAGAGTATGTTGTAAAAGCATCAAATGTTGAAGAGAAACACTGGGATGCACTAAAAAGTTTACAATCAGAGGAAATATTTCAAGATAGTATTAGAACAGCAACACCTAAGTATATAACAATAGAAAACGAAAATGAAAGATTGCCATATCAAAAAATGGAATTTGGCAGAGCAAAATCTGCAATGTTTTTTCCTTTATACATTGATAATGTTTATATAGGATACTGGTTAATAGAAGGTAGTAAACCACATGAATTTGATACAGTAGACACTACTATTTTAGAAGTAGTAAAAAACAATATTGTATCAGTACTTAGAACAGTAGAAAATCAAGGGATTATTGAAAATATTGTTAGAGATGATAAATTTAGTGAATTAAAAACAGCAGAATATTTATATGGAGAAGGTAGGAAAATTATTGATAAATATACTACATCTGCAGTATGTATGTTTAAAATTACAAATTTAGAAAAGATAAATGAAGATATTAGTAGAAAAACTGGAAATGAAATAATTACTAAGGTATGTGACGTTGTTAGGGAAAATTTATCAGAAGAATATATTTTTGTAAGATATATGGGACCTAAATTTGTTATAGTATTTTCTGGAATTGAAGTTGATGCGGTTTCAAATTTTATGGAAGGTGTAAAAAAACAAGTAGAAAATATAAAAGTTGACCCTGTTGATGTAGAATTTGAAGATGACGAAGATGTTGTAGCAAAGCCAAAAATAAATATCATTATTACCACATATTATAAAGGAACAGCACTTGAAGGGCTAATGAAAAAGGCAGAAGAGTATTTAGATAATGCTGATAAAAATGAAAATGTTATAAATTATTTATAGGAGGTATTAGCTTATGGCAATGATGGATGAAACAGTTAGTTTTAAAGTAGAACGTGATAAAACAGTAAAAGCAAGAGAAATCTTAAAAGAGGTATATAAAGCATTAGAGGAAAAGGGATATAATCCAATAAATCAAATTGTAGGGTATATTTTATCTGGAGATCCAACTTATATTACAAGTCATAACAATGCAAGAAATTTAATAAGACAAATTGAAAGAGATGAACTTTTAGAAAAAATGGTAAAAAATTATATAGGACTTGATGAATAATATGAGAAAATTAGGAATTGATTATGGTGATAGTAGAATAGGAATAGCAATTAGTGATGAACTTGGTATTACTGCACAAGGATTAGAAACTATACATCATAATGGAAATGATAAATTAGCATTAAAACGTTTAGAAGAAATTTATAATTCATATGAAATTGATACATTTGTTATTGGAATGCCATTAAATATGGATGGAACAAAAACTGAAAGAGTAGATGTTACAAATAAATTTATTCATAAACTTAAATGTAAATTTAATAAAGTAACAATTGAAACTATTGATGAAAGATTAACAACTGTTGCAGCACATAAAACAATGAATCTTTTAAATATAAATAAAAATAATAAAAGAAATATTGTAGATACAATATCTGCAGTATATATTTTAGAAACATATATGAATAAGCAAAAAAATGAAAAATAGTATATGTTTATAAAAAGTGTAAACAATAATAAAAATGATATTAATATTGTAGAAATACATTTATAATATAAAAATTGAAGGGAGAAAAAATAATGAGTGAAGATGTAAACAACATTCCAGAAAATATGGAAGAAGGAGAAGAATTAGATAACATAGTAGTATTAAATGATGAAGATGGAAACGAAGTAGAATTTGAATTCTTAGATTTAATAGAATATGAAGGAGAATCATATGTTGTTCTTCTACCAACAGACGAAGATGAAGAAGAAGCAGGAGAAGTTTTAATATTAAAATTAGAAGACACAGATTCAGAAGATGAAGAATCTTATGTAAGTGTTGAAGATGAAGAAATATTAAATAATGTATTTGAAATATTCAAAGATAAATTTAAAGATGAATTTAACTTTGTAGAGGACTAATTAAAAAAGAAAATCGAAAGAATAATATATCTTTCGATTTTTTTCTTGTATTTTTAATAAAATATGCTAAAATATAAGTATATTATATTAAAGATGGAGGAAAAACAAATGAAAAATTTTTCTAGCTGGTTAATTGCAATGTTTGCATTTATGTTTTGGGGAGTAAGGTTAGTTGGTACAGTTTTGTATTCAATAGGAACTGAATTTATGTTTGAGCCTTCTAATATGGCAATGGAAGTTGCACTACTATTTATAACTTTTATATGTATTTGTTTTATTATAAAAAGAAAATTATTAGCAAGTATAATATATCTTGCAGGACATTTTATATATTATGGACCAACATTTTTTACACATATTATGAGTATAATGGATGGTACACTTGATATAAACAGTTATATGGGAGTTTTCTTTGAATTTATAGGATTATTAATACCAATTGCAGCCGTATTTGATGTTTTATTAGATAAAAATAGAAAAGCACATCCAACAGACAAAAAGACGGATTGGTTTTATAAAAATGAAGAATATGATAGAAAACTAGATGATAGAGCAGATAAGAATAATTATAGAACATTATAATATATAGTAAAAAGTAGATATTTGATAAATATCTACTTTTATGTTATTATATTAAGGAAATAACTGGAAGGAGAAAAAATAATGGAAGATTTAACAGAATTAAAAGAAAATATCGAAAAAAACTACAAATTAAAAGTTAAAAGTATTGAAAAAAATCAAGAATCAACAGATGGAAATGTATATATTCTTAACTGCAAAAAGGAAAAATACATTGTAAAAATATATACAGATTTAATGCATACAAATTCGATGTGGGATCTACATAGATACTTAACAGCACTTGAACAATATGTTCCTTATGTAGTAAAAACAAAAGCAAAAACTAACTATATGAAATTAAATGAAAGCTATGTAATTATATATTCTTTTTTACCTGGCAAATCATTAAAAGAACTTATAAAAGAAGATATGCTAGATGATGAAAGAATAGCTTTAGTAGCAAAAGCTGTTAGACGCTTTCATTATTTAACAAATGAAAAAAAATTTAATTTACCAAATGGACCTTTTGTTAATAAATTTAGAAGAAAATCTGTACTACATTTTGATTTAACAAAAGATAATATTTTGATAGATGGTGACAAAGTTGGATTTATAGACTTTGATGATGCGAAGTTTGGGGATTCTGCGTGTGATGTTGCAATAGCGATTTTATTTTTATTCGTATCGAAAGATAAAGGAGTAGACAATCATGCAATAAAAGTGTTTTTAGATAACTATTATGGAGATAATGAAGTTTTATATAAAAAAGAGACACCTTTACTTAAGGAATATGCGGACGAATGGATTAAATATGTTGTAAGACAAGGTAACCTTGATAGCTCAACTGTCGAAAAATTTAAGGCTAAAAGAAAACAAATAAAATATATAGAAATATAGAAAGTGGAAATAAAAAAGTGATATAATTTAAGAAAATTTTTGGGGGTAAAAATGGAATTAAAAGAGTTAATAGGAAAAGAACAGTTAGATAAGAGGATACAGGAACTAGCAGAACAAATTGATAAAGACTGTAATGGACAAGAAATTGTAGCAATATGTGTATTAAATGGGGCTGTATATTTTGCGGTTGAGTTAACATTAAAAATGCATACAAAAATGACGATTGAATTTATGAAAATTTCGAGCTATGAGGGAACTGAAAGTACAGGAGAAATAAAAAAATACCTAGATATAGAAAAAAGTAAAGTAGAGAATAAAAATGTTTTAATAATAGAGGATATTGTAGATACAGGAAAAAGCATGAAATATTTAATTGAACATTTGAAAGAAAAAAATCCAAAAGATATAAAGATTTGTACATTATTAAGTAAGCCAAGTAGAAGAGAAGTAAATATCAATATTGATTATCTAGGATTTGAAGTTCCAAATGAATTTATAATAGGATATGGATTTGATGATGAACAGGGATTTTATAGAAATGTTTCATATATAGGATGTAAATAATAAACATAGTTTTAAAGGAGTAGATATGAAAAAGGTAGTATTTGCAACTGGTAATCAAAGTAAAGGAAAAAGATTTTCAAAGGGATTAATAGAAAAGGGGATAGAGGTAGTAACACTTAAAGATTTGCAAATAGAACTAAACGTAATAGAAGACGGAAAAGATGCAATACAAAATGCGTTAATTAAAGCAAGAGCATGTTTTGAAAAAACACATATGCCTACAATTGGGATGGATGATACACTTTACCTAGAAAATGTTCCAAAGGAGAAACAACCAGGCTTATATGTTAGAAGAATAAATGGAAAAACCTTAAATGATGAAGAGATGATTAAACACTATACAGATTTAGTTAGAATATACGGAATAGACGGAAAGCTTAATAGTAAATGGATTTATGGATTAGCAGTAATTAATGAAAATGGAGAAGAATTTACATATACATGGACCAAAGATAATTTTTATATGGTAGAAAAGCTATCAAAAACAATAAATCCTGGTTATCCTTTAAATACTATTTCAAAATATAAAAAAATAGATAAATATTTTACAGATGTAACAGAAGAAGATATGAAATTTGTAAATATTTCAGAAGATGATGTAGTAAATTTTATTGCAAGTCATATATAAGATAATAATAGTAGGTGAAAAATATGGATAATAGTTTAAAAGAAATATATGAGCAAATTTATAATGATCAAAGTATCAGAAAAATATATGATGATATAGAAAAACGTGAAATAATAAATAAAGAACAAGCATTTCATAATTTTGAACATATTACAAATGTTACTAATATGGTAAAAAAAATACTATCAGAATTAAATGTTGATGAAGAAATAATATATAAAGCAGAAATTGCAAGCATTTTACATGATGTTGGAGCAATTGAAGGAAAAGAAAATCACGCATATAGAAGTTACGAATTTGCTAAAAAGTATTTTAATGACAAAAAAATAAATTTTGCAGGTATTGATTTAGTAACAGAAGCAATTAAAATTCATAGTGATGGCTTTGAAACGGACAATATAATTGCATTAGCTTTAATATTATCTGATAAATTAGATGTAAAGAAAAATAGGATATCTGAAGAAGGAAAGAAGTATAAAGGAAATAGACAATATGCTCATATTGAAAATATAATTGTTAATGTAAAAGATAAAATGTTGCAAATAGAATTTGTAACTGATGGCAATATGGATATAAAAGAGGTAAATGAATATTATTTTACCAAAAAAATATTTAAAAGCTTAAATGCTTTTTCTAAAAAAATGGGATTAGAGTATACAGTATTGTTAGACAATAGAGAATGGAAAATATAAAAAGGGGATTTTATATGAAAAAGAAAATTATTATAATTGGAATTGTTATTCTACTTATTATTGTAGGAATAGTTACATTTGCTATAGTTAGAACAAATACACAAAAAGATGAAAATACTAAAAATGAAAATGAAGAACCAAAAAATTTAATTGAGGCAGTATTAAAGAAAAATAATAAAACAAAGGAAGAAGTAAATTATCAAAAATTTGTTGATGGAGAAGTATTAAACGAAAACTCTAAGTTTACTGAATATGCTTTTACTAGCAATAATTCAATATATATTTTTGATCCTGCAAAATTAAAACAAGGTATACATAGTTATAAGAAGGTATATGATGTTCCATCAAATATACAAATAAGAACATTGACACCTACTGCAGGAAATGACATAGATTTTGTAGATACTACAGATACAACATATAGACTTTTTGACCAAAATACGAATACCAGAGGAAAATCTTATGAAAATCATGAAAAAGCAATATATGAATTTAGAAAATTTAGTATAGATTCTTTTACAGAGGATTATTTTGGAAGAAAGATTGATTATGATGTTATTTCAATCTATTGGTATGCAAAAGATAATATACTTTATAGATTAGGATATAAAGATTATGATATAGCAACTAGAACGACAATTCCAGCAGAAGTAAAAAAGATAGAAGGAAATTATTTAGGAGAAAAGATAATAAATATATATAATGAAAGAATATTGAAAACAGATAAGGGATTTTATGAAATTGTAGATTATACAGATGATACAACTAAGATGAGAACAACAGCTACTATGAAAATAAAACTATTAACTGAATATTATGATGAAGTATTAACATGCACGTATGAATATGTAGTTTTAAAAGATTATACATTAATACCAATAAATGATGTAATGTCAAGACCTGAAAAGTATCAGTATTCATATTATGGAAAAGGATTAAATAATGCACCACAATCTTTTGAAGAATAGTAATATACGGTTAAAAATAGAATGGAGAAGCAAAAATGGATTTTAAATATATAAGAAAAATTAATTATTATGAAACAGATAAAATGGGAATTGTTCATCATTCAAATTATATAAGATTTTTAGAAGAAGCAAGAAGTAGATGGTTAGAGGAAATTGGTATATCAATGGAAAAATTAGAAAGCCAAGGGTATACTATACCAACATTAGAGGTAGATTGCAAATACAAGCATCCTGTAACTAGTGGAGATACTATAATTATAGAACCATATATAGAAGAATATAATGGGGTAAAAATGACAGTAAAATATAATGTTATACAAGAGGGTACAAATAATATAGTTATAGAAGCATATACAAAGCATTGTTTTACAGATAAAAATTTAAGGCCAATTAATATGAAAAAGAAGAATATTGAGATACATAATAAATTTGAAGAATTGGTTAGAGTATAACTGACCTATTCTACGAATTTATATGAATACATCTGTATTTCTGAAAATTATATTGTGCTACGGATTTTCCAAATACATCATCAGTATGAGTTGCAATAAGTGTGTCATATACAGATAATCCATTTTTTATAACTATTAATGTATGTGAAAATGTAGTTCCATTAAAACTTAATTGAACAATATCTCCAATGTCTAGTGTATTAATATTTGCATTTGGTTGCATCCAGCAAATATGCATTGAGAACCAAAGTTTGTGCAATCTCCACCAATAGAATCATAGTTATAATATTTAGGATTTCTATCATAAGACCATTTCTTGGCATAATCATATACTTTTTGTCTATTATACATTTAATCACCTTATTTAAATTATATGTGGATGTAAATATAAATTATAACAAAATCATAAATAAAAGGAGCAAAATATGATAATAAAAAATATAGAAGTAAACGATTATTTAACAAAATCAAACTTGCCAGCAAGTGACTATGTAATTAACCCTTATGTTGGGTGCACTCATGGATGCAAGTATTGCTATGCATCTTTTATGAAACGTTTTACGGGACATAATGAAGAATGGGGAGAGTTTATCGACATTAAACACTGTGATAAGAAAATAAACTTAAAAAAAATCTCTAAAAAGAATGTTTTTTTATCTTCTGTTACAGATTGTTACAATGAACTTGAAGAAAAAAATCTAATAACGAGAAATATTTTAGAACAGCTTGTTAATTCAGATTGCTATTTATCAATTTCTACTAAATCGAAGCTGATATTAAGAGATATTGATATTTTAAAGAAGATAAAAAACTTAACAGTTAGTATGTCTATTAATACTTTAGATGAGAAATTTAGAAATGATATGGACAATGCAAGTTCAATAAAGGATAGATTAGAAACATTAAAAAAACTGCATGAAAATGGTATATATACAGTATTATTTATGTCGCCAATTTTTCCATATATAACTGAATGGAAAGAAATAATTGAACTATCAAAAGAATTTATAGATGAATATTGGTTTGAAAATCTTAATTTAAGAGGAAATTATAAGACATATATTCTTAACTATATAAAAGAAAATTATAGTAATATATATCCAAAATACTTAGAAATATACAATAATAAAGATAATAGTTACTGGGAAAGCTTAGCCAAAGAAATTAATAAGTATTGTGATGAAAACAATATAAAATATATAAATTACTTTTATCATAAAGAATTGGTTAACGAGAAAAAGAGGAAAAATGATAATAAATAGAAATGAAATTGATAGGGGATTTGAATATTATAATTTAAATTCTAAATATAAAAATAGATGTTATGAATGCTTGAAAGTGATTAGTGAAAATGAAGAATATTTACTCTCGTTTGAGGATATTTTTGAGCAATTGAACTATGGAGATTTTAAAAATATAAGAAAATATTGGGATGTTAAAAATGTAAATCAGTTTTTTGGCACAAACATTGATCCATTTGCTACTAATCTATTAATTGTTTTAAGCTATAAGAATCATGAAAAAAATATGCAAAATAATAAATTGGATTCTACACAAGTATTAATTCATAAAAAAAGAATTAAGGAATGTTTTGAAAATGATTTAGAAAAAAGAAGATATGAAAGTGTTAGAGTATCTCAAATGTTGTGGGCTATATATTTTATTCGTGTTAAAATTATTGAAATAGGTAGACTTCAATATGAATATTTTAAAGAAGATGACAATGAATTAATAAAAATACATATACCATCAGGAGATAAATTAGATTATAATAAAGTAATAGAATCGTTAAATAAATCAAAAGATGTATTAACTAATATTTTTAATACCAAAAATATTAGTTATGTATGTAATTCATGGCTTTTAAGTAAAAAACTTAACTGTTTAATAAATTCAAATACAAATATTAGTAAATTCTATAACTTGTTTAATGTAGTTGATGGGGAAGAATGTACAGATGACATATTGAATTTTGTGTATTCATCAAAACAATGTAATGACTATACTAAATTGCCAGAAGAAACAAGTATTCAAAGATTAATAAAAATGCAATTATTAAATGGGGTAAAATTTAAGTTAGGTAAAGGAATATTAAAAAATAATATATTAGATGATTAAACTAGAAAAGTTAAACTATAAGTGTTAATAACTGTAACTTAGATGAACTGTTATTTGTTGATGATTTGGAAGAAAATATTGTTAGATTTAAAAATATGGGAATACATGCTTTATTACCAGATGAAGTTGATTTATAATAATAATAAAATTTAAATCTAAGGAGGAAAATATATGGAAGAAAGAATAGTAAAACCCTTTACAATGTGGAGACATTTTAAAGGAGCAAGAGCTTTTGTAATTACAGTAGCAAAACACAGTGAAACAGGAGAAGAATTAGTTGTGTATCGTTGCATGGATAATAATGAAAATACTAATCATAAAGATGGTATTTATGCAAGACCATTAGATATGTTCTTATCAGAAGTTGACCATGAAAAATATCCAAGTACTACTCAAAAATATCGTTTTGAAGAAATAAAATAGATAAAAAATTGGAGGTTATATAGAGTATATGCATAAATTAAATGAAAAAGTAAATGAGTATTTTAATGTGTTAGAACCGGAATTCCCTAATTGGTTAGATGAATACATAAATACAAAAGAATTAATGAAGCAAAGATATATTAGTGTAACTTGTGGAACTATATACTCTAATTTGTTTGAAAGTGATTTTTTTTACTCAAGCTTAGACCATTCTATTGCTGTTGCACTTATAATTTGGCATTTTACGCACGATAAAAAACAAACATTATCTGGACTATTTCACGATATAGCAACACCAGTATTTAAGCATTGTATAGATTTTTTAAATGGAGACTACATGAAGCAGGAATCTACTGAAGATATTACAACGCAAATAATAGAAAATTCTACAGAAATAATGGGACTTTTAAAAAGAGATAATATAAAATTAGAAGAAATTAATGATTATCATATGTATTCAATAGCTGATAATGACACACCTCAGCTTTCTGCAGATAGATTGGAATATTCATTATCAAATGCGTTACTTACATATAAATTATGTGATATAGAAAAAATAAAAGAATTGTATAATGACATAATAATAGGTACAGATGAAAAACAAAAATCAGAGTTATCATTTAGAAATGAAAGAACTGCATGTGAATTTGTAAAATTGACCAGCAAATTATCAGTTATTTATAGGGAAGATAGAACAAGATATTCGATGCAATTTTTAGCAGATGTAATTAAAAAACTTAATAAAAAAAATATAATAAGAATAGATGATTTATATAATATGAAGGAATCTGAAATAATTGATATAATTGAGAAATCTGAGTATAAGGGAATTTTTAATATATGGAAAAATGCAAATAAAGTAAAAGTATCAAAAGAGGAACCAAGTGGAGTGTATTATGTACATCATGGTGCAAAAGTAAGATACATAGATCCTTTAGTAGATGGAAAGCGAATATCGCAAATTAACCAGAATGCTAAAAATATGATTAATGCAAATTTGGCGTATAGCATGGAAAATTATGTGTATCTTGATTTTGATATGTGATAAAATAAATACTTTTACGGTTTAAAATTAGAAAGAGAGGACTTTTTTATGAGTGGTAAACAAAGGACTTTTATTACAATAGGGGTAATAGTTGCTATTATAGTAAGTTTTATTGTTGGTTTATGTATAGGACAAAAAAATGCACCAAAAAATGACTTGGCAATTAATAAAGAATATGGACAAACTTTTTATGCTAATATAGAAAGTGTAAAACAATATAATGATGGTAGTATTCATATTAATGTAAAAGGACTAGATGTGAACGATATAAATTATAGAGGAAACTTTACATTTAAAGTAGATGATAATATGGATATAACTTGGAGAGGAGAAAAAGTTAAAGTCTCGGATTTAAAGGTAGGAAATAATATATCAATTACTTTTTCAGACGAATATATACTTTCTATTAGTCCAACACCATTAAACCAGATTGTAAAAATACAAATTCTAGATGATGAAAGATGAGATAGATAATTATATAAAATTTTATTATAATCTGTATAAAGATAAAATTTATGATTAAATTATTAGTCGGAGATGAGCTAAATGTATAAAAACATTGAAAAGAAAAAGATCTTAGAATTAAAAAACTTGGTAGATTATCAAGAAGGACAAGTTGTAAGTAAAACGCTAGTTCAAAATGAGCTAGTAAGTGTTACTGTTTTCTCATTTGATAAGAATGAAGAGATTTCAACTCATGCAGCTGGGGGGGATGCTATGGTAACTGTTTTAGAAGGAAAAGGAAAATTCACAATTGGTGGAGAAGAATTTATTTTAAAAGAAGGTAAAACAATAATTATGCCAAAAGATATTCCTCATGCAGTATATGGAGAGGAAAAGTTTAAGATGTTGTTAGTAGTATCTTTTTAAAAGAAAAAATCTTGAATATGAACTTCATAGAGATGTGTTACTTAATGGTAAATTAGTTGAAATATAATAAAAAGAACTTCCAAAAGAATAAACTTTTGGAAGTTTTTTGCTATTTTATAATTGCATCATTTGCAGTAAATTCTTCAAGTGAATTTTCCTTTGTTTGAATACAAATATAAGATATAGAATTATCTTTAGAAGCAAAAAATTGACGTTCTGCACTTGGAGATATTTTTAACCAATCTCCAGAGACTAAATTAACTTCTTCACTGTCAATAACTACTTTGCCAGAGCCAGATAAAATGTAATAAATTTCTTCATTTTGCTTATGAGAATGAATAAAAGGTACACATTCACCAGCAGGAAGAGTATTAATACTAATCTCAGCTCCTGTTAAACCTAGTTTATCATGTAATTCCACTCTTGGTGCGTTTTCTAAACTTACTTTCTTATAATTTGACATTATCAATTCCTCCTTAAAATATATTATAAATATTTTATAACAGAATACATCACAAAGAACAAGTACGCACTTTAAAGTAACTATGTACTAATTGTATAATGTGTGATATAATTAGTAATAAATTTAATGGGGGCTGAAAATGAGAGAAAAAAATGATTTACCAGAATGTCCAATTGCTACAACAGTTTCTTTGGTAGGGAGCAAATGGAAGTTATTAATAATAAGAAATTTAATGAATAGGGCTTGGAGATTTAACGAATTGTTAAAATCAATAGATGGAATATCTCAAAAGGTATTAACTGATAACTTAAGGCAACTTGAAAGTGATGGAATTATATATAGAAAAGATTATAAGACCAATCCTCCAAGAGTTGAATATGGAATGACGAACTCAGGTAAAAAATTAAGTAAAATGTTAGATGTAATGACTGAATTTGGAAATTTCTATAAAACTCAAATATAGAAATATGTAAAATATAAATTATATATTGAAGGAAAAAATAAATATGACATTATTAATTGAATGTATTGGATTGTGTTTACTTTTTTTATATTAAACATAATTTCATATAAAATTAATCCTTTATCTGGTATTCACAATTTGCCGATAGAAATACAAAAAAGAGTTCAAGAGTTGCCAGAATATAATGAGATAAAACCAAGAAAGATTTTATCTACCAAAGAAAGAGTAATAAAAAAATTCCAGCATTAATAGCTGTGTTAATAATTTGGGGAATTCTTGTGTATTTAGCAGGAGCAAGAAACTTTGCAAGAGGCTTTATATATTCATTTATACTATGGTTTACTATAAAAATATTTGTAGTATTTATAATAGATATTTTATGGTATTCTAATTCACCAAAATATTGGATAAATGGTACAGAAGACTTAGAAAAGGAAAAAAAGAAAGACCTAAAAATATCGAGTGGCCCAATAATTATTATAAAGCAATTATAGAAGCAAGAAAAAAATATGATGTGGTATTAACATCAATGCACTGGCATTTACTTGATTTTTTTGAAGAAAATAATATAGAATACTATTTGGCATATCCAACTTTGGATAGCGAAGACGTTTTGGAAAAAAGATGTTATGATAGAGGCAATAATAAGGTTTTTACAGATAAATAAAAAATAAATTTATATAATTGGAATGAAATAATAAAAAAATATCATCCAAAAGAATTATTAAGAATCCAAAAAGATGAATACTTAGAAGATGTTTTGAAAGATAAGAGTATTATATAATTAATATAATGAACTGATTAATATGGACATGTATCAAAAAAGAAAAATGAGAGCTGAAAAAAATGGAATCTGAAGATGGAAAAAGGTTTCCAAAAATCTCGATATCGTGGTAAAGAACGACTTATATAAACTCTATTTAAAACTCTTATTTTATAAGGCTTTTAATTAAATTTCTTTTTACAATTTTTAATAAAAAATTAACAAAAATTATAAGAAAAATTGGGTAAGAACTACTTAAAGAAACTTTTTTATAAGAAGGTGAATATTTTGAAGATAGAAGATTTAAGAAAAGATTATGATGAATTACAAGTTAAATATGGTGCTAAGGAATTAGATTCTATATATAATGGTGGATGTGAAAAAAATCCTGATATATGTTTTGTTTTTATGAATCCTACCGGAAAAAATATTGCCAGTGATAAATCTTGGAAAGGTAGAAAGTCTCCATGGTTAGGAACTAAAAACATATGGAAGTTGTTCTATAAAGTTGATTTATTAAGTGAAGAAACATTTAACAAAATTCAAGAAAAGAAACCAAAAGAATGGGATTATGAGTTTTGCGACTATGTTTACGAAGAAATTGAAAAAAATAAATTGTTCATTACTAATTTAGGTAAATGTACACAAATAGATGCAAGACCATTGCCTGATGAAGTGTTGAAAAAATATCTTGATTTATTATTCAAAGAAATAAATATAATTAAACCAAAAATAATTATTACTTTTGGAAACCAAGTTAGTTCTATTATTTTAAATAAAAAGATATCTGTATCTGAAAATAGAAAAAAATGTCACAAAATACAAATTAATAAAAACGAATATAAAGTTTATCCTGTTTATTATCCAGTAGGTAATGGCATATTTAATATTGATAAATCGATAGAAGATATAAAATGGATAATTGAAAATGAAATAAAAAAAGAAGAACAAAATCTTCTTTGTGAAATTTTATAGAAAGTTGTAATATTAAGATGACATATAAGGTAGCAGAGTATCTTCGTTTATCAAAAGAAGAATATAGTAATGAAAAATAATCAAATAGCATAACTAATCAAAAATTAATTATAGATAATTATTTAAAAGAACATAGAGAATATAAATTAGTTGATTATTATATAGATGATGGTTATTCGGGTACTAATTTTGATAGACCAGAATTTCAAAGAATGTTAGAAGATATAAAAAATAAGAAAATAGATGTAATACTTATAAAAGATTTATCAAGACTTGGTAGAAATTATATTGAAACTGGTAATTTTGTAGAAGTGGTATTTCCTGCTATGGGAGTATCTGTAATTTCGGTAGATGAAAATTATGAAATTGATTCATCGAATTATTATAGTGATGATTATTTAGCATTGAAGAATTTATTTAATGATATGTACGCAAAAGACATATCAAAAAAAGTAAGAAGTTCTCTAATTGTGAAGAAACAAAATGGTGAATTTGTTGGAAAATTAGCTCCTTACGGATATATAAAAGATCCAAAAGATAAGCATAAATTTTTAATTGATAAAAATGTATCACATATAATTAGAAAAATATTTGATATGATACTTGATGGCAAAAGTAGAAGACAAGTTACTGACTTTTTAAATGATAATGATATATTAACTCCAAGCGAGTATTTAAATCTTAATAAGAATGAAGATGTATCAGTTATGAAAAAATGGAATCCTGAAATGGTAAACACAATATTGAAAAACGAAAATTATACAGGAACATTACTCCAGGGCAAGAGAAGAAAATTAAATTATAGAGTTAACAAACAAATTCAATTAGAAGAGGAAAATTGGATTATAACTCCTAATCATCACGAAGCAATTATAAGTAAAGAAAAATTTGATAAAGTGCAAGATATTTTAAATAGACAAGCTAAAGTAAATAAAGATGGAAGTATAGGTATTTTATCTGGATTTTTAAAGTGCAATTGTTGTGGTGGTAATATGATAAAACGAACTTCAAAAGAAAGAGTTTATTACTATTGCTCTAACTACTATAGAAATAAAACTTGTGAAAATAATAAATCTATTAGTGAAAATAAGCTAATTGAAATTATAAATGAAAAATTAAATTTATCTAATATTACTAGATTAGAATTAGAAAATAAAGTAAAATGTATTTATATTGATAAGAATAAAAATATTAAAATTGATATTAAATAAAAAATTTAAAAGAAAGGAGAATAATAAATGGACAATAAAAACTTACAAATAACTAATCATGACTTTTTAATATATAGAGATTCAAACAATGATATTAAGGTTAGTGTAATGTTAATAAAAAATGACATATGGCTTACTCAAAATTTAATTGCAGAATTGTTTGGTGTAGGAAGAAGCACAATAACAGAACATATTAATAATATATTAAATAGTGGTGAACTTGATGAAAATAATACCGTCGGAAAAACCGACGTTGATAATTCTAAAAAACCTGTAAAGATATATAACCTTGATATGATTATTGCAGTTGGATATAGAGTAAATTCAAAAAAAGCAACCAACTTTAGAATTTGGGCTACTAAAATATTAAAAGAATATATGATAAAAGGTGTAGTTATGGATGATGAAAGATTAAAAAATCCTAATTACATATTTGGCGAGGATTATTTTGAAGAAACACTTGAAAGAATTAGAAACATTCGTTCAAGCGAGAGAAGATTTTATCAAAAAATAACCGATATATATTCTTCTTGTAGTGTTGATTATGATAAAGATTCAGAAATAACAAAAGAATTTTTTAAAACAGTTCAAAATAAATTACATTATGCAATAACTGGTAATACTGCAGCTGAAATAATATATAATAGAGTTGATTCGGAAAAAGAAAATATGGGATTAACCAATTGGAGAAATTCTCCTGATGGACCAATCTATAAATATGATGTGGACATTGCAAAAAACTATTTAAATGAAAAGGAATTAAAAGATTTGAATAGAATAGTAACAATGTATTTAGACTATGCAGAATTACAAGCAGAAAATCATAATGCAATGACTATGAAAGATTGGATAGAAAAATTGAATGCATTTTTGCAATTTAATGGTAAAGAGATATTACACAGTGCAGGGAAAATATCGGCAAGTGTAGCAAAAGAATTAGCTTATAAAGAGTATGATAAATTTAAAGTTAAACAAGATAAATTATATAAATCAGACTTTGACAATTTTTTAAATGAAACAAGAATGATAGAGAATGGAAGTGATAAATAATGGATATGTACCAAAAAAGAGAAATGAGAAAAAATAAAAAAATGAACGAAAATACAAAAAGTTTACCATCTACGAGTATCAACTGGTATCCAGGACATATGGCAAAAACTAAAAAACAAATAATAGAAGATTTAAAAATAATAGATGTTGTAATTGAAATAATAGATGCTAGAATACCAATGTCTAGCCAGAATCCAGATATAAGAGAATACATAAAAGGAAAGCAAAGACTAATAGTTTTAAATAAATCTGATTTATCAGATGTAGTTCAAAACCAAAAGTGGATAAGCTATTTTGAAAAAAATAAAATACCAGCTGTTTTGGTTGATTCAAATTCAGGAAAAGGAATTGAACAAGCTGTAAGAAAAATAGGAGAAATTTATACACAAAATGAAGAAAAATTTTCTAATAAAGGTAGAATAGGAAAATCAATAAGAGTTATGATATTAGGTATTCCAAATGTAGGAAAATCTTCATTTATTAATAGAATAACAAAGAAAAATTCTGCACAAGTAGGAAATAGACCAGGGGTAACAAGGCAAAAGCAATGGGTAAGAATTACAGATAGCATTGAATTATTAGATACACCAGGTGTGTTATGGCCAAAATTTGAAAGTGAAGATGTTGGATTGAAACTTGCATACATTGGTTCAATAAAAGATGATGTAATTGAAACAATAGAAATTGGATTTAATCTTTTAAAATATTTGATTGAATCATATAGACAAAATGTAATACAAAGATATGGCATAACTACTGAAAAAATAGATGAAATTTTAAAGCAAGAAGATTTAGAGTATAATGAGAAAATTGTAATGATTATGGATGAAATAGGGAAAAAAAGAGGTGCTCTTATATCTGGAGGAAACATAGATGAAGAAAAAGTTGCAAAAATAATACTTGATGATTTTAGAAGCGGAAAATTGGGTAATATTACATTAGAGATAGCACCATAAATAAAGGTAAAAGGAATGATTATATTGATAGAAATAATTGAAAGAAAAAACGAAAACATAGATGTAGATACTATGTCGCCACTTACATGGGCATATATTGGAGACGCAGTATATGAATTATATATAAGAAATTATTTAATAAATACAACAAAATTAAAGCCACATAAACTACATATAGAATCAATAAAGTATGTAAAAGCTAAAGCACAAGCAGAAATTTTAGAAAAGCTAATGGATAATCTAACAGAAAAAGAACAAGAAATTGTTAAAAGAGGAAGAAATGCAGAAAATCACCATTTGCCTAAAAATGCAACTGTACAAGAATATATGTATTCAACAGCATTTGAAGCTTTAATTGGTTACATATATTTAACAAAGCAAGATGATAGATTAAAGGAAATATTAGATTTATGTATAGAAATAAAGAGTAAATGAGAATGTATTTTTGATATTATATAAATAAAACTGTGTAGTTAAATAAAAATATAAAAATAGAGTATCAAGTAAAAATATAAATTACATGATACTCTATTTTTTTAAAGATTGGTGACCCCTACGGGAATCGAACCCATGATTCAGCCTTGAGAGGGCTGCGTCTTAACCGCTTGACCAAGGGGCCATAAATAATACTTATTAAATATAACAAAAAATAGTAAAAAAGTCAAGAAATATAAAACTAAATTTAATGCAAATAAAAAATAATAATGAAAAATTAGCCAAAACCCCTTGCAAATGGCAAAAAATTGAAGTATAATAATAAAAGCATAAAAATTAAGGTAGAAGAGTGGAAGCAAATTCCACTCTTCTATACGTAAATAAGGAAAATAAGGAGAATCTTATGGCAAGTATTGAAGAAAGAGTAGAAAATTTATTGCAAAAGAAGATAGAAGAATTAGGATACAAGCTTTATGATGTGCAATATGTAAAAGAAGGACAAAACTATTTTTTACGCGTATATATTGAAAAAGAAAATGGAAGCATTGACTTAAATGATTGCGAAAAAGTAAATGATGGAATAAATGACTTATTAGATACAGCAGACTATATTAAAGAACAATATTTTTTAGAAGTATCCTCAACAGGTGTTGAAAAGGTACTTAGAAAAGATAAGCATCTTGCAGAAAATATTGGAGTAGAAGTAGAAGTAAAGCTATTTAAACCAATTAATAAACAAAAAGAATTTGTAGGAATATTAGAAAACTTTAATGATGATGAAATTACATTAAAAGTTCAAGAAAACGAAATAAAGTTAAATAGAAAAGATATATCACAAATAAAAACAATATATAACTGGGATGAAATATAAAGGAGGAATTAGAAAAATGAAAAAGAAAGTAGAAAAGAAAGTTACACCAGCAATTGATAGTACAGAATTAATAATGGCAATGGAAGAATTAGAAAAAGAAAAAGGAATTAGCAAAGATTATATGCTAGAATCAATCGAAACAGCATTAGTTACAGCATACAAAAGAAATTTTGATTCAGTTGAAAATGTAAGAGTAACAATGGACAGAGTTACAGGAGAAATTCATGTATATGCAGAAAAAGATGTAGTAGAAAAGCCAGAAGATATCGAAGACGATAGATTACAAATTACACTTGAAGATGCAAGAAAATTAGATAGCAAACTTCAAGTTGGAGATAAAGCAGAAATAGAATTAGTTCCAAAAAACTTTGGAAGAATTGCAGCAGGAACAGCTAAACAAGTTATTATACAAAAAATAAGAGAAGCATCAAGAAACTTCTTATTTGATGAATTTAGCCAAAGAAAAGGCGAAATTGTTTCAGGTATTATACAAAAAGCAGATGGTGGAGTTGTTGTTTTAGACTTAGGAAAATTAGAAGGAATTATGCCAGTAAAAGAACAAGTTCCAACAGAAACATATAGAGTAAATGATAAAATTAGAGCATATATAGTAGATGTTGAAAGAGGAGTAAAAGGTGCACCACAAGTTATTGTTTCAAGAGCACATCAAGATTTCGTAAGAAAATTATTTGAACTAGAAATTCCTGAAATATATGAAGGAGTTATCGAAATTAAGAGTGTATCAAGAGATGCTGGAAATAGAAGCAAAGTTGCAGTATATTCTCCAAATGAAAACATTGATCCAGTAGGTTCTTGTGTAGGACAAAAAGGAATACGTATTCAAAATATTATAAATGAATTACATGGAGAAAAAATAGATGTTATAGAATGGTCAGCAGATCCAGCAATATTTATTTCAGCAGCTTTACTTCCAGCTCAAGTTATGGCTGTAGATGTAAAAGAAGATGAAAAATTTGCACAAGTAATTGTACCTGATGACCAATTATCATTAGCAATTGGAAAAATGGGACAAAATGCAAGACTTGCAGCAAGACTTACAAATTGGAAAATAGATATCAAGAGTGAATCTCAATTTAGAGAAATGCTTGCAAAAGCTCAAGAAGAAAATTCAGATGAAGATGAAAAAGAATAATATAAATAAACAAGCTGAATAAAATAAAAGGGAGTGAAAGTTTGAAAAGTATACCACAAAGAACCTGCATAGGTTGCAATTTAAAAGCTAATAAAAATAGTTTTATTAGAATTGTAAAAAATAAAGAAGGGAAAATCACAGTAGACAGAACCGGTAAAGCGTCAGGAAGAGGAGCATATATATGTGATAGTATAGAATGCTTGGAAAAGGCTATTAAAGGTAAAAAGCTAGAGAAAGCTTTTGAAATGAGAATTGATGAAAATGTTTATAATGATTTAAGAGGTGTAATGCTTGAAAAATAATAAAAAAGTATGTGGTCTATTGGGATTAGCAACCAAAGCTGGAAAAATAGTTTTTGGTTCAGAAGCATGTAAATCTGCAATAGAAAAGAGAAAAATAAAATTAGTAATTATTGCAGAGGATGCATCAGAAAATACCAAATCAAATTATAAAAGAATTTGTGAAAAAGAAAATGTACCTATATATGAGGCATTAACAATAGAAGAAATTAGTAATGCAATAGGTAAAAATAATAAAGCTATAATAGGAATTAGTGATATAAACTTTTCAAATGAGATTTCTAAAATAATTAATGGGGGTGAAGTTATTGGGTAAGATAAAAATACATGAAATTGCAAAGGAAATAGGCTTAGCCAGTAAAGAAATAATTGAAAGAGCACAAAAATTAGGAATTAGTGTAACAAGTCATTTAAGTTCAATTGACGAAGATCAAGCAAAAACAATAAAAGAGAGCTTTGGAACAAGCAAAAAGCAAAATGATGGTGAAAAAACAGCAAAAGCAAAAGAGCAAAAAGATACAAAGAAAGAAAGTTCACCAGTTATTATAAGAAGAGAAGTTATTATTTCAGAAGAGGAAGAAAGAGAAAACATTGAAAAACAAAAAAGAAATGAAGAACATGCAAAAAATGTAGGATTTGTAGAGAGAAATAATAATAAAGACTATAACATTGTATATAGAAATAAACAAACTAAACCTCTTACAGTAAATGAACTTTTTGGAATAAAACCAAAAGAAGAAAAGAAAGCTGAAAAAGTAGAAGAAAAAAAGGTAGAAGTTCTTGAAAAGAAAGAAGAACCAAAAGAAGAAGTAAAGCAAGATGTAAAACAAGTTCCAGTTCAAAAAGAAGTAGTAGAAAATAAAGAAAATGTTCAAACTATAAATAAGGAAAATAATTTTGCTCAAAAGGAAAGAAATAATAATTATCAAGAAAGAAGTAATAATTTTAGAGATAGCAGAAATATGAACAATAATAGAAATAACAACTTTAGAAACCAAAATGGTGAAAACAGAAATAATGGATATAGAAATAATCAGCACGGAGAGAATAGAAACAATAATTTTAGAAATCAAAATGGCGAAAACAGAAATAATGATTATCGCAATAATGGTTATAGAAATGGTCAAAATGGAGATAATAGAAATAATAACTTCAGAAACAACCAAAATGACAGATTTAATCAAAATAGAGATGGCAGAGATAATAGAGGACAATTTAATAGAAATAGACCATTAGACGAAAAAGGAATAGATAAAAACATAAAAAATATAATGACAACTGAAATTGTTGAAAAAGAGCTTCAAAGAGATTATTCAAATAAAGTAATTGAAAAACAAAAAGCAAACAGTAAGTTTGAAGATGCAAATAAAGCAAATAAGAAAAAATCAAGAAAATCTGGAAGATTCGAAGAATTTGATGGAGAAAAATTAAAAGATTTAAAACAAGTAGATAAACTATCAAATATGTTTAATGAACAAGATGGCGGAATGCTTGAATACTATGATTTATCAACAGCAAGAGGAAAGAAGAACAAGAAGAAAGTTCAAAAGGAAGAAGAAGTAAGAAATAAACAAAAAATATTTGAACTAAAAGAAATAACTATTCCTGAAAATATAACTGTAAAAGATTTAGCAGCAGAAATGAAGAAAACAACAGCAGAGGTTATAAAGAAATTATTTACATTAGGCATTATGGCTACAATAAATAATTCAATAGACTTTGATACTGCATACCTTGTTGCAAGCGAGTTTGGTATTACGGCAACAAAGAAAAATGAAGTAAAAGAAGAAGATATATTATTTGATGAAACAGAAGATTCACCAGATGAATTAGAGCCAAGACCACCAGTAGTAGTTGTTATGGGACACGTAGACCATGGTAAAACATCACTATTAGATGCAATAAGAAGTACAAATGTAATTGGTGGAGAAGCTGGAGGAATTACGCAACATATTGGTGCTTACAAGGTAAATGTAAATGGAAGAGAAATTACATTCTTAGATACGCCAGGACATGAAGCTTTCACAAGTATGAGAGCAAGAGGTGCGCAAATTACGGATATTGCAATATTAGTTGTAGCTGCAGATGATGGAGTAATGCCTCAAACAATTGAAGCTATAAACCATGCAAAAGCAGCAGAAATTCCAATCATAGTTGCAGTAAATAAAATAGATTTACCAGGAGCTAATGTTGATAAAATAAAACAAGAATTAATGGAATATGGTCTAGTTGCAGAAGAATGGGGTGGAGATACAATATTTGTTCCAATTTCTGCAAAGAAAAAACTTAATATTGAAAACTTATTAGAAATGGTATTATTAGTTGCTGATATGAAAGAACTTAAAGCTAATCCAAATAAGCAAGCAAAAGGAACTGTTATTGAAGCAAGACTTGATAAAGCAAAAGGACCTATTGCATCAATGCTTGTACAAAGAGGAACTCTTGATGAAGGAGATACAGTAGTTGTTGGCACATCTATAGGTAGAATAAGAGCTATGAAGAATGACAAAGGACAAAGAATTAAAAAGGCCGGTCCTTCAACACCTGTTGAAATTATGGGATTAACAGAAGTTCCAGAAGCAGGGGATACTTTCTACGAAGTTAAAGATGAAAAGATGGCAAAACATCTAATTGAAAGAAGAAAACGTCAAGAAAGAGAAAAGAAAGTAGCTGAAGATAATAGAGTTACATTAAGCAACCTATTTGAAAAAATGGAAACAGAAAATCTAAAACAATTAAATCTTATTGTTAAAGCAGATGTACAAGGAACAGCAGAAGCACTAAAACAATCATTAGAAAAATTATCTAATGAGGAAGTTATTGTTAAATCAATTCATACAGCAGTTGGAGCAGTTAGCGAGTCTGATGTACAACTTGCCAAAGCTGCAAAAGCAATTATTATAGCATTTGATGTAAGACCAAACTTAGCAGCAAAAGATATGGCTGAAAAAGATGGTGTAGAAATAAAACAATATTCTGTTATATATCAAGCAATTGAAGATGTTGAATCTGCAATGAAGGGAATGCTTGATCCTGTATATGAAGAAAAAGTAATAGGAAATGCAGAAGTAAGACAAACATTTAAAGTATCAAATGTTGGAACAATTGCTGGATGCTATGTATTAGATGGAAAAGTTGAAAGAAACGCAGGAGTAAGAGTAATCCGTGAAAATGTTGTTATACATGAAGGAAAGCTTGCATCATTAAAACGTTTCAAAGATGATGTTAAAGAAGTTACAAAAGGATTTGAATGTGGTATTCAAATCGAAAAATATAATGATCTAAAGGAATTAGATGTTATAGAATTCTTTGTAATGGAAGAAGTAAAAAAATAGGAGGAAAATTCAATGCCTAAAAATGAAGCAAGGCTTAATAGAATTAATGAAGAATTAAAAAGAGAGCTTAGCCAAATTATAAATTATGAACTTAAAAATCCTAATGTTACAGGAATGATAAGTGTAACACGAGCTAAAATAACTCCAGACTTTAAGTATGCCAAGGTGTATGTAAGTATTTTAAATTCTAAAAATACACAAAAAACAATGGAAGGCTTAAAGGAATCTTCAGGTTTTATAAGAAGCCAAATTGCAAAAACAATTAATTTAAGAATTACTCCAGAGTTAGTATTTGAATTAGATGATTCATTAGACTATGGAGAAAGAATAGATTCAATCCTAAAAGATTTAAAAAATGAACAATAAAAAATGAAACCGGACAATTTAAATACAATGTCCGGTTCATAAAGGGAAGGAAGAGAAGATGAGTACTCTTGACAATATATTAGAGGAAATAAACAAAGCAAATAGTATAGTTATTCTTACACATGAAAATCCAGATGGAGATGCAGTAGGAACAGCTTTAGCACTATATAATGCTTTAAAACAATATGGAAAAAATCCAGATATTATTATTCCTGAATATTCTAAGGTTTTTGAATTTTTACCAGGGATTGATGATATAAAAAAAGAATCAAATGTAGAAAAATATGATTTAGCAATATCAGTAGATTGTGCTACAATTAAAATGCTAAATGGTTTTGCAAATTATTTTGAAAGCGCAAAAATGAAGATTGATATTGATCATCATGGAACAAATACAATGTATGGAGATATAAACTTTGTAAACCCTGTTGCACCAGCATGTGCCCAAATATTAATTACTATTTTAGACTATATCGGAATGGAAATAACGAAAGATATAGGAAGCTGTATTTTAACTGGAATTATAACAGATACAGGTGGTTTTAAATATTCAGGAGTAACAGCTGAAACTTTTGAGTTTGTTGCATGGCTTTTAAATAAAGGAGTAAATGTATCAAAAATATATAGACAGGTTTTACAAGTAAAAACAAAAGCAAATTTTGAATTACATAGAATTGCATCTGATAGAATAGAATTTTTAGAAGATGGGAAAATAGCTTTTACATATATAACTGAAGAAGATGAACAAAAAGTAGGAGCTCAAAATGGAGACCATGAGGGAATTGTAGAAGTTGGAAGAGATGTAGAAGGCGTTGAAGTATCTATATTTGTTAGAAAAACAGACAAAGGATGCAAAGTATCTTTAAGATCAAATGACTATGTTAATGTATCTGACGTATGTTTAATGTTTGGAGGGGGCGGTCACCAAAAGGCTGCAGGTGCCCTAATACAAGGATCTATTGAACAAGTAAAAGAAAAACTATTGTATCAAGTTAAATCATATTTAAAATAAATAAGAAAAGAGTAGGATTATAATTCTACTCTTTAATAAAAGGAGAAAAAATTGGACGGAATCATAGTAATAAATAAAACAAAAGGATGCACATCACATGATGTTGTAAACAAAGTAAAAAGGATATTTAAAACAAAAGTTGGACATACAGGAACGTTAGATCCAAATGCAACAGGTGTATTACCAATTTTAGTAGGACAAGGTACAAAACTTTCATATTACTTGATAGAACATGATAAAGAATATATATGTACATTAAAGCTAGGTCAGAAACGAGATACAGCAGATAGCGAAGGAAGTGTAATTGAAGAAAAAGAAGTTACAGAAAATTGTTTAAAAGAGGATAATGTAAATAACATATTAAGAATGTTTTTAGGAGTGCAAAGCCAAATACCACCAATGTATTCAGCAATAAAAGTAAAAGGAAAGAAACTTTATGAATATGCAAGAAAAGGTGAAAGTATAGAAATTAAGCCAAGAACAATAGAAATATATAATATAGAATTAGTAAGCATAAATAAGGAAGAAAAAGAAATATGCTTTAAAGTAAAATGCTCAAAGGGAACATATATAAGAAGTTTGTGTGAAGATATTGCTGAAAAACTTGAAACAGTTGGATATATGAAAGAATTAGAAAGAACTGTAGTTGGAAAGTTTAATATACAAAATTCAATTAATGTAGAAGAACTTGAAGAAAATAAAGAAAACGAAGAATTCATAAAAGAACATTTTATAACAATTGAAGATTTTTTTGAAAGTCAAAATAAAGCTAAAATTATATTAGATAATAAAAGATTAGGGCATTTTTTAAATGGAGTAAAACTTACATATAATTTAGATGATGGATTATATAGAATTTATAATGAAGAAAACAAATTTATAGGGATAGGAAATGTTACAGATAAAATGCTAAAAAGAGAAATTGTGTTATAATATAGATATCCAAAAATTGACATAATTAACATAAAGTGATAAAATGAAATATAGGTATGTTAAAAGAAAGACAAAAGAAAAGGAGAAATTTATGGATAGAAGAAGCGAATTCTTAGAAAGCATAAATGTGAAAAATGATTTAAAATATAGATATTATAATTTAGATAGAAGAATCCAAAAATATGTTAATGAAACTTTAAATAAAAATAACATAAATAATAATATGCCATTAATGGATAAGCTTTTATGTATGGTACATTTATATCCTAATAAAAGAAAAATATTAGAAGAAATAATGCAAATGTATTACAGCGATACAATTTTAACAGAAAACAGTTTAAAAGTATTAGAAGACTTATATAAAGGGATGAAGGGAGGTGTGTAAATGAGAGTTACAGGTGTTGAAGGAGAAATGGATAGAAGAAGACAGATTATAAAAGAAATATTAAAGAAAGATATAGATACTAATATAAGAGGAAATGAAGCAATAAAATATGTAATTGAGCAGAATTATTCTAATATAAAAAGCCTGTTTGATAATGTACGAGAACTAGATGAAATTTCTAAAGATTTCATAGCAGATATGCTTGACAAAAAGGTTGCAACAATATTATATGAATCTATAGGGCAAAATTTTAATGAAGCAAAAGGAGAAAAATTAAGAAATATAACACAAGAATTTTTTCTAAAAATATTTACTCCTAAGCGTTCAATAGCATTAGTAAATATTTTGCAACCTAAAAATAAAACAGCATATAGAAAAGAAGACATAGAATCACTACAGTTTGAAAAAAGCGAAATATTAGAAGGATTTAAAGAGAAAAATGTTAGAAATGAATATTTAGCAGAAATTCAAGTTAATACTTTATTTTGGATTAATAAATTAACAAAATTAATAAATTATGCTGAAATAAATAAATTAAAAGCTAAACCATTTACTAGAAATTCAGATGATAATTATTTACATGCCAAAATGCGTACTGATATATTAATTCTTCTGGATGAATTATCAGAAAAAGATGCACTAATATTAGTTAATGAATTTTCAGATGATTATGAAAAAAAATTTGGTGTGAAAATAATTGAAGATTTAGAAATGATTAAAGATATAAATAAAGCAAAAGCATCGCTGTATGATGCAAAAAATATGATAGTATCTGATTTATTAGTAAGGTATTTTAAAAGTGAAAGAAACGGTAAAGATATTCCTGGTATTCAGGGAATGGGAATAAAAAGAAATGATACATCGGCAGATGATAGAGTTAACTCATATGTAGCTGTAATTAGAATGAAAGGATATTCATCAAATGTATATTTGCATGTTCCTTATTATTGTTATGAATCAACAGTAGCTCTTGGAAGAGCAGATGGTTTGAGAATAAAAGTACCAAATGTAACATATTCAAATTCAGACCCAAAAAAATGCATACCTGTTAATGTTATATGTAAGATAGATAAAAAGAGTAAAAGATATGCAGAAATAAAAAAAGAAGCAGAAATGAAAAAAGATAATTTAATTTTAAGACAAGCTTTATCACAAATAAAAGGAACGAATTTAGCAACTCATAGCAAAGCAAAATGGGAGAGTTGTACAATACATGAACAAGAAGAAGAAAAAATGGAATTGCCATCAGAAGAATTTGTTGAAAGATTATTATTTGGTGGACATGAATGGTGGGAATATTAAAAAAATAAATAAAAAACATATTGAAATTATATTATTAATATGATAGTATATAGGTATAATAAGAAACTAAATAAAAAATCCCTGCGTGGTACGTGTAGACTGGAATTTTAGAACCAACAAATAGATTAAAGGGAGTCCGCCTTTGAATGTGGCGTGTAAGCTTGTATTTATATAAGAAACCCAGGAGCATTCAACAAGACACCCACCTGTGAAAACAGGCTCTTAAAATTTCATTCAACTTACGGCTAATGTGGGGGCAACTTTTTTATTATAAAACATAAATTTTTATTTTCATACGTGGAAAAAGATGGATAAAATTCGTTGACTTTACTGTAAAAAAATGTTACAATTACATTATAGTTTTGTTAAATTTATGATAAAACTCTTGAAAATAACATATGAATTGTATATAAAATAATTATTCAATTAATTTGCCGTCAACTATGCATATTTTCTGTATAGATGTACATATTATTAATAAGTTATTTTGAGGATAGAATAGGCAGCTATCAAGCCAGAGATGGTCTTAAAAAAGATGTGGGGTACGCCGTCCCACCAAAATAACCAAATACAAAAAGAGAGAAGTAAGTAATTACTTCTCTTTTTTATATTTATAAACTTTCTTTGTTTTTATATAATATTCTAATTTATCTTCTGTAATTGGAAAAATTGTTCTAAATAATAAATTATTATCTCCTTTAATTATTTTAACTCCAACTAATGAAATATCGCCAATTTGCTTTATATATTGAATATTCCCATTAGAATGTAATCCAATATAATCAGGATTCTGAATAATTTGAGGAATAGATTTTATAGCTTTATCATACTCTTGCACGCTAGAGTATTCATCTTTATGCTTTTCACAATGTTCTGATATTCTGGGAGACCATATAAAGATATTTTGTGGCTTTAAATTTAAGCCTAATATATCAATTGTGTCTTGTGTTAATTCACCAATTTTTATATTCTTACTTTTCCCATTGTTAATTTTGTATATATCTAATTCGTCCACAAATAGTCTCCTTACATTAAATTTGGTATTAATTATACTATTGTATAAAAAAATAATCAATACAAAAATTGACATTTTTTTCTAATTTTTATATAGTATGTATAGGTTTAGATTATGAATATTTCAACAAGAATGATACAGAAAATAAACGGAATAACATTAATAGCACTAATAGTAAAAATAATAATATTAATTGTAATTTTAGCAACAGTATTTAATAGAGTATTAATAAATAAGGAATAAAAGAGAGAAAATAGATGATATTGCAAACAATTTAGAAACATTGTATAATAAAATAGGGGAAATAGCAGTAGATATATTGCAAAGATTTTTTTATGAAAAGGGAAAATATGAGATTACAAGAACTAATAAAATATGGAAAAGACCAATTAAAAAATAATAAAATAGATGATGAAACTATAAAAGCAAAAGCATTATTAAAATATATATTAAATGTTGATGATGCTTATTTAATAATACATAATAATGAAATACAAAGTACAGAAATAGAAAAAAAATACAAAGATCTTATGGAAGAATTGATTGAAGGAAAGCCTCTTCAATATATAACACATCATCAAGAATTTATGAATTTAGATTTCTATGTTGATGAAAATGTTTTAATACCTCAGCCAGATACTGAAGTTTTAGTGTTACAAACAATAAATATAATAAAACAATATGAAAGCGGTAATATAAAAGTACTAGATTTATGTACAGGAAGCGGAGCTATAGCTATTAGCACAGCAAAGGCATTTGAAAATCAAGCTGTACAAGTATATGCAAGTGATATAAGTGATAAAGCTTTAGAAGTAGCTAAAAAAAATTCAAAGAAGAATGACGTACATATAAATTTTATAAATTCAAATATGTTTGAGAATATAGATGAAAAATTTGATATAATTGTGTCAAATCCGCCATATATAGAAACAGAAACAATAAAAAAGCTATCAAAGGATGTACAACAAGAACCACATATTGCACTAGATGGAGGATTTGATGGACTTGAATTTTATAAAATAATAGCAAGTGAATACGAAAAATATTTAAATGATAATGGAACATTATTACTAGAAATAGGATATAATCAAAAACAAAGTGTTATAGAATTATTTATAAATAGAAATGTAGAATGTATAAAAGATTTAGCACAAAATGATAGAGTAATCATTGTAAAATAGGAGGAAAATAGATGTCTTTTTCAACAGATGTAAAAAAGGAGTTAAGCAAAATAAATAATCTTGCTAATAAAACGTGTGTAAGACTTGAATTTTTGGGATATTTATCAAGTGTTAATGTATCAAATGTGGATAACAGTTTACGTTTTTCAACTGAAAGTGAATATAATATTAACAGATTTAGTAAATTGCTAAAAAACCTAAATATTGAAAAATATAATATAGATATGCAAGGGAAGAACTATGTAATAACAATGCAAAACAAAAATATAGCAGAAATTATAACTGATATAAAAACTGAAAATGATGAAGAAGATAGAGCGTATGTAAGAGGATGTTTTTTAGGAAGTGGTTCAATAAATAATCCAGAAAATAAGTACCATATTGAATTTATAGTAAAAGATAGAAATATAGCAGATGAGATATTGCAAATTTTAAATAAATATAATATTCATTTTAAAAAGCTAGAAAAGGAAAATGCAGTTTCTTTATACTCAAAAGACGGAGAAGAGATATCAAAATTTTTAGCTTTTATAGGTGCAAATTCATCTGTATTAAAGTTTGAAGATATTCGAGTATATAGGGATATGAGAAATAATGTTAATAGAATAGTAAATTGTGAGACAGCAAATTTAAGTAAAACAGTAAATGCAGCAGTAAAACAAATTGATGCTATTAATAAATTAAAAGAAAGTGGAAAATATAACAGCTTATCAGAAAATTTGAAAGAAATAGCAGAATTAAGAATAAAATATCCAGAGGTATCTTTAATAGAACTTGGAAAAATGTTAAATCCACCTATAGGTAAATCTGGAGTAAACCATAGAATGAAAGCAATTTTAAAATTAGTAGAGGAATTATAAAATGAAAAATAAAAAGAATGTAGGAATATATGTTCATATTCCATTTTGCAAACAAAAATGTAAATATTGTGATTTTAAATCATATGTAGGTAAAGAAAATAAAATAGAAAGCTATATAAAATGGTTAACTTATGAAATAAAAGAAATAGGGGAAGGAAATCGTTTAGATTATGAAAATAATTTAGATGATTTGGTTGTTATTGATACAATATATATTGGTGGAGGAACACCATCATTTATAGAAAGTAAATACATAAAAAATATTATGGATACAATAAAAGAAAACTATACATTAGCTGATAATGTAGAGGTTACAATTGAAGTAAATCCAGGAACAGTAACAGAAGAAAAGTTATTAGATTACAAAAATGCAGGAATAAATCGCTTAAGTATTGGACTTCAAAGTTGTAAAAAAGAATTGCTAGAGGAACTTGGAAGAATTCATAATTACGAAGAGTTTGAAAATACATATAAGTTGGCAAGAAAAATAGGATTTGAAAACATAAATGTTGATTTAATGATTGGTCTTCCAAACCAAATAATCAAAGATATTAAAGACTCATTAAATAAAATAATAAAGTTAGAACCAGAACATATATCAGTATATTCTTTAATTGTAGAGGAAGAAACACCAATATTTAAAGAGATACAAAATGAAACATTAAAATTGCCAAGTGATGAATTGGAAAGAAAAATGTATTGGTATGTAAAAGACGAATTAGAAAAAAGTGGATATGCACATTATGAAATATCAAATTTTGCAAAACCTGGCTTTGAATCTAAACATAATATGAATTGTTGGAAACAACAAGAATATATAGGCGTTGGAGCAGCAGCACACTCATACACAAACGGTGTAAGATTTTCTAATGTAGATACAATAGAAGAATATATTTCAAATTATGAAAAGGGGAAAGAAGAAGATAATCTTATTTTTCATGAAAAGCAAAATAAACAAAGTATGATGAAAGAATACATGATGTTGGGGTTAAGAAAAATAGAAGGAATAAAAATACAAGATTTTAAGAACAAATTTGCAGAAAATCCAATATTTAGTTATCGAAAAGAATTAGAAAAACTTGTAAATGAAGAACTAATAGAAATAGATGGAGATGTAATTAAACTTACAAAAAAAGGACTAGATTTAGCAAATCTAGTCTGGGAAGAATTTGTATAATTTTATTGTTCAAGTATTTTATCGGCATCTTCCTTAGAAAGATAACCATATTCAACCATATCTGATATAACCTTTTTTTGTCTACTTTTAGTTAAATCAGGATTTACTGTTGGAGAGTAAACACTAGGAGCATTAGGAATACCTGCAAGCATAGTACATTCATAAAGAGTCATTTCAGATGGCTCTTTTTTTAAATATCCTTTGCATGCTTGTTTAATACCATAGTATCCATCTCCAAAATAAATAGTATTAACGTATAATTCTATAATATCATCTTTAGAATAGTGTTTTTCTAAATCATATGCTGCAAATATTTCAGCAATTTTTCGAGTTGCAACTTTATCCTCTGTTATGAAAAATATATTTTTAGCAACTTGCTGAGTAATTGTACTTCCACCTTCTTTAAGTTCAAAATTAGTTAAATTAATCCAAAGAGCTCGTCCGTATTGCAATAGGATCAACTGCACCATGATCCTTAAAACGGTGGTCTTCAACAGCAATAACTGCATTAATATAATCTTTTGGTAGATTTTCTAATTTAACGTAATTTTGACTATTTCTAATAATATCTATTGTATCTGCAAGATTAGTTTCTGATATTTTATCTTCATACATTTTTTTACCATTTAGAATAAATACAGTAGCAATTATGATAATTGCAATAAGAAGTCCAAGCAATATTCTCTTGAATAATTTCATTAAATCACCTATAATATTCCTTTCATTACCTAATTATATACTACATAAATAAAATAATCGATTGAGAAATGTTTAAAAAATTATGAATTATTTATTAAGATTCGTCTACAAGCATAGGACCAATATTTGTAACTGTTCCAGCACCTAAAGTTAAAACAATATCAGAAGGCATTGCATGTGCTTTTACATAAGATGCTATCTCATTAAAATCTGGCATATATATAGCGTGTTTTCCAAGACTATTAATTTTCTCTACTAAGTCCCCTGATGAAATATTGTAAGTGTTTTGCTCTCTTGCTGCATATATATCTGTAACAATAACGTGATCAAAATTTAGTAAAGCATTTGCAAAATCGTCTAATAAGTTTTTAGTTCTGCTATATGTATGAGGTTGGAATATAACCCATGATTCATGGTACTTTTTTTGTTTTAATGCGTTAGCTGTTGCAACAATTTCTGTTGGGTGATGACCATAATCATCATATACTGACACATCATTAAATTTACCTTTATATTCAAACCTTCTATGAGCTCCTGTATATTTATGAAGAGCATTTTTTATATCTTCTCTTTCTAATCCATATTCATGGCACACAGCAATACATGCAAGAGCATTCATAACATTATGAATACCAGGAACAGAAAGACTAATTGTTTTATAAAAATTGTTGTTATAATATGCATCAAATGTGGCAAAACCATTTTGATCAAAAACGATATTTCTTGCAACAAAGTTTGAATTTTGATTTTCTATACCATAAGTAACAACCTTTGCTTTAGTGTTTTTTGTAATTGTTCTACATCTAGGGTCATCCCAGTTAATAACTAAAAGTCCATCATCTGGTAGTAATCTTACATATTTTCCAAATGATATAACAATATTTTCAAGAGTACCAAAATAATCTAGGTGGTCATTATCTATATTTAAAATAACCTCAGTTTTTGGAAAAAATTTTAAATAGCTTTCAACATATTCACAAGCTTCAATAATAAAGTATTCACTATTTCCAACACGATAATTTCCGTCAATAGCATTAAGATAGGCACCAACTTGTATTGATGGATCTTTGCAAGCTTCTAAAAAGCATAATGACACCATAGAAGTAGTTGTAGTTTTTCCGTGAGTTCCTGAAATACAAATAGTATTTCTAAAAGCTTTAGTTAATTTTCCTAAAAATGTACCTCTTTCAATAATTGGAATATTTAATTCTTTTGCTCTTACAAGTTCAATATCATCAGGCTTAATTGCTGCACTATATACAACTAAATTAGCCTTTTCAAGGTCTTCTAGATTATGACCAATTGTAACAGGAATGTGATTTTGAATAAGTTTGTCTGTGTTTTCAGATTGAGAACTATCAGAACCAGTTACTATAAATCCCCAGTTTCTTAAAATTTCGGCGATTCCACTCATACTAACTCCGCCAATACCAATCATATGTATACGTTTATATATTTTTAAATCATCAATATTTGCCATAAAAAACATCCTTTCAAACATCCTTTTTTCTTGTGATATTATATACTCTTTACGTAAAATATTCAATAGTTTTTTATGATATTAATATATGATAAAAACGTGAAATTGTTAAAATGTAAAATATAAAATAAAATTTGTAAAATAAAGAAGGAAAAAAAAATTTTTTGCCGAATAATATAATTGTACATATAAATGTACAAAAATTTTTAACTTTGGAAGGCGGTGCGCAAATGCAAATAACAGATGTACGTTTAAGAAAAGTAAATTCAGAGAACAGAATGAAAGCTGTTGCTTCTGTAACATTCGATAACGAATTCGTAGTACACGACATTAAAGTTATCGAAAGTCAAGATGGATTATTCATTGCTATGCCAAGCAGAAAAACTCCTAACGGAGAATTCAAGGATATAGCTCATCCAATCAATCCTGAGACAAGAGAAAAAATTCAAAAAGCTATATTAGAAGCTTATGAAGCTCCTGAAACTGAACAATCTTCAGAATCAGCTGAGTAATTAATGATAAATAAAGAAAAAGGACACTACTTTGGGTAGTGTCCTTTTTTGATGTGAGTTAGCTTTAAGTAAATGCTAACTCAAGGAGCAAGAGCGTGCGTTGCACTTAAGCGATAGCAGCAACCTTTGCGCTACTATAAAAATAGTAGCTTACTGCAAGCTTGAAGTGACCAGCAGACTCAACCTTGGTGACTGTACAGCCACAAGAGTTGAGAGCGTCGAATACCTGGAAGATGTCCTCCTGAGGAACGTCTTCAACAAACGCACAAACAATTGTCTTTTCCATGATGTTTCTCTCCTTATAAAAAATAATATTTTCCCCCGGTATTGGCGGATATATATATTATAACACACAATGGAAAAAAATGCAAATACTTTTTTACAAATAAAGTAAAAATACTTTCCATAACATTGTGTACGTAAATAAAACAATATTCTAAAAATTCATAAATATATATGTATGTGCATATATATATTAGTATAAATAATATATGAGAAAAAAATAAAATTATGATTTTAAATTTGCAAAAAAATAAAATAAGGTGTATAATAAATTTTCGTAAAAAAAGGAAAAGGAGAAAAATGGAAGAGTTTAGAGAAAGTTTAAAAGTAAATTTGAATGAAAAGAAAGAAGAAAAATTAACTGAAGAGCAGGCAAGAGAAATTTATAAAAGGTATGTAGCAGAACAACAAGAACAGTTTATTGCATTTATAAACTATCTAAACCAATATTTAAACAAATTAAAAGAAAAATATGAAGTATTAAAAAATGTACAACTAAGAGCTAGAATTAAAGCAACTAAAAGTGCCTTAAAAAATTATGAAATAAAAGCTCTAAATGATGTATTTGGAATTGAGTTTGTTTGCGAAAATGAAGAAGGACTAAAAATGTTACAGAACGAAATGAGTAGAATTTTAAATGTCACAAGAATAAAAGTACACAATAAAAATAATGGATATAAAGCTGTACATTACTCATATACCATGAAACAAGAGTTAGTTAATAAATTAAATATTTTGTTAGAGCAAAAGGGAATAAAGCCTGTTGGGTGGGATTTATTTCCTTTAATTGAGATACAATACAAGACAAGTAATGTATATGGAGAAGCAAATTTAGGAAAAGCAAACTATCAAAAGTATAAGCATATAGAAGAAGAGCAATTAAAAAGAATAAAACAGCTATATGAAAGTGGTAAATTAGCAGTTGGAGAATTAATTCCATATATGTGGATGTCAAGTTCGATTGATGGCAAGATGAAAAAGTTATCTACTGAAGAAATATTAAGAAAAATGTATCCAGGCTTAAATATAACAGATAATAAAGAAGCAGAAAGATAAAAAATACTTTACAAATGAAAATAATATGTGTAAAATAAGGATAAACAAAAGCTAAAAAAGATAAAACACGCAAAGGAGGAATGTTTAGAAATGAAAGAAGAACAAAGGAAGGGAGAAGTAGAAAGAATGAAAAACATAATAAAGATGCAAAAAACAGGAAACAAACGGAATAACATTAATAGCACTAGTAGTAACTATAATAATATTAATAATTTTAGCAACAGTAAGTATTAATGTAGTATTTGGAGAAGGAGGACTAATAAAAAGAGCAGAGCAATCAAGTGATGTAGCAAAAGAATCAGCAGCAAGGGAAAAGTTAAATTTAAAATTAGGAGAATATAAATTTGATATATATGAACAGAATATAAAGGATGGAACAATAAAAGACAGCTATTTATGTACAAAATTAAGTGAATTAGGACCAA